>ERZ773180.649-NODE-649-length-20116-cov-28.313444_pt1 | contig 20116 bp, 12 predicted proteins | sample MGYA00511080_ERZ773180 | MGnify/ENA primary metagenome ERZ773180 (study PRJEB29015, sample SAMEA2738175) | human oral metagenome | biome: human oral; feature: human-associated habitat; material: saliva | place: China | collected 2178 ...
CTAAGTTTCTTCAATGCGTCTACAAAACTACAAAAAAACCATTTTATACTGAAATTATTATATCTAAATGTGCCAAATCTGCTTAAAATTTGCTACATTTGCAGAAAATAAGCTACGCTCGGCAAATAGAAAGTCTCCTTTCTTTGCCCTCGCTTGCATTATTTTTGCAGAAAATAAGCTACGCTCGGCAAATAGAAAGTCTCCTTTCTTTGCTCTCGTTTGCATTATTTTTGACAGAAAATAAGCTACGCTCGGCAAATAGAAAGTCCCCTTTCTTTGCCCTCGCTTGCATTATTTTTGGTAGAAAATAAGCTACGCTCGGCAAGCAAAGGATTGTTTACCTTATGTTTTGTGAAGCTTATTTAGGGTTGAAAATATTAAGATGAAATAATATAAAAATCGCTTTATCATTGTTATGGCAAATGTAATTAAGTTACGAAAGGGCTTAGACATTAACCTTACAGGACGCGCGCAGGAACAGATGTTACCTGTGAAATCATCTACGGAATACGCTTTGGTTCCAGATGACTTCCCAGGATTGACACCTAAGGTAACCGTTCGTGAAGGTGATCATGTCCGAGCTGGTGACCCATTGTTTGTTGACAAAGGGTGCACTGAAGTTAGCTTCGCTTCTCCTGTGAGCGGTACCGTCACAGCTGTTGAGCGCGGAGAAAGACGTAAAGTGTTGCGTGTAAAGATTGCTGCCGATGCGCAGCAGGAATATGCTGACTTCGGCGTGAAGGACGTGGCGGGCTTATCCGCTGATGATGTCAAGGCTTCATTGCTGCAGGCGGGATTGTTTGGTTATATCAACCAACTGCCTTATGCTGTTGCTACGCGTCCAGACACAGAACCAAAGGCAATTTTCGTGTCTGCACTTCGTGATAAACCTTTGCAGGGTGACTTCGAGTTTGAGTTGAAGGGTCAGGAGAAAGACTTTCAGACTGGTTTGACAGCTCTCGCCAAGATAGCAAAGGTTTATTTGGGTATTGGTGCTAAGCAGTCGGCTTCGGCATTGACTGGTGCAAAGGATGCGGAAGTAACTGTTTTCGATGGTCCTTGTCCAGCAGGTAATGTTGGTGTACAGGTAAATCATATCGACCCAGTCAATAAGGGCGAAGTGGTATGGACTGTTGACCCAACAGCTGTTATCTTCTTTGGTCGCTTGTTTAACACCGGTAAGGTAAACCTCACTCGTCGTGTAGCCATTGCAGGTAGTATGGTAAAGCAGACTGGTTATGTTGATGCCCTCGTTGGTACTCCATTGAAGCAGATTCTTGCAGACAACATCGCTGACGGTTGCAACGTTCGCATCCTCAATGGTAATCCTCTTACAGGTGTTATCGCTAATGAAGAATCAGTGCTTGGTGCACATACTTCAGAGGTAACATTGATTCCAGAGGGTGATGATGTACACGAAATCTTCGGTTGGATGCTCCCTCGTTTCAATGACTTCTCTACTTCTCGCAGCTACTTCACTTGGTTGCAGGGCAAGAAGGCGTACAATCTCGATGCACGTATCAAGGGTGGAGAGCGTCACATGATTATGAGTGGCGAGTACGACAGAGTGTTACCAATGGATATCTACAGTGAGTATCTCATCAAGTCAATTATCTCTGGCAATATTGACAGCCAAGAGCAGTTGGGTATTTATGAGGTAAGTCCAGAAGACTTTGCACTCGCTGAGTTTGTTGATAGTTCTAAGTTACCTTTGCAGAAGATTGTGCGTGAGGGCTTGGATATCCTTAGAAAAGAGAATGCATAGGGGTCTTATGAGCCCACAATAACTTTAACTATAGTTTCAGAATAAGTTTCTCAGGATTTTATCAAGCTATGGTAATGATTCAAGAAACAGAAACTTTAGACTTTAAGAACCCTATAATAAAAGTATTATGAGTTTAAGAAATTATCTCGATAAGATACGCCCAAACTTTGAGGAGGGCGGAAAGCTTCACGCTTTCAAGAGTGTCTACGATGGTTTCGAGACGTTCCTTTATGTTCCTAACGAGACATCAAAGAGCGGTACTTCTATCCATGACGCTATTGACTCGAAGCGAATTATGAGTTTGGTGGTACTTTCATTGGTACCAGCGATGCTCTTCGGTATGTACAATATCGGCTATCAGAACGCTTTAGCAGCTGGTAAGTTGGCTGATGCTACCTGCTGGGGAATGTTCCTCTATGGTATGCTTGCCCTGTTGCCAAAGATTCTTGTTTCTTACATTGTCGGCTTAGGTATTGAGTTTGCTTGGGCACAGTGGAAGGGTGAGGAGATTCAGGAAGGTTATCTTGTATCAGGTATTCTGATTCCATTGATTATTCCTGTGACCACACCACTTTGGATTCTTGTGCTTGCAGTAGCCTTTGCTGTCATCTTCACGAAGGAAATCTTCGGTGGAACAGGTATGAATATCTTTAACGTTGCCTTGGCTGCACGTGCCTTCCTCTTCTTCTCTTATCCAAGTAAGATGACGGGTGATAGCATCTGGGTAGCAAAGGATTCTATCTTAGGTCTCGGCTATACCTTGCCAGACGGTTTCACAATGGCAACCCCATTGGGTGAGATTGCACAGGGAACAAGTGTGAACGCATCTGTATGTGATATGGTATTAGGTCTTATTCCAGGTTCTGTGGGTGAGACATCTGTTATCGCTATCGCTATCGGTGCTGTAATCCTTCTTTGGACAAACATCGCCAGCTGGAAGACAATGTTGAGCGTATTCCTCGGTGGTACTGTGATGGGACTTATCTTCCATTCAACTGGTGCAACACCAATTCAGTGGTATGAACACCTCGTCTTAGGTGGTTTCTGCTTCGGTGCAGTATTCATGGCAACCGACCCAGTAACCTCAGCACGTACAGAGACAGGTAAGTGGGTATATGGTTTCTTCATTGGTGCGATGGCTATCATCATCCGTGTATTGAACCCAGGTTATCCAGAGGGTATGATGCTTGCCATCCTCTTTGGCAATATGTTCGCCCCACTCATCGACTACTGTGTAGTTCAGTCAAACATCAGCAAGCGCGCAAAGCGTGCTAAATAAATAAGGAGGACGAAGAAATGAAAACAAATAGTAATTCTTATACAATTATCTATTCTGCCATCCTCGTGCTGATTGTAGCCTTTTTGCTTGCTTTCGTGTTCCAAGCATTGAAGCCAATGCAGGATGCTAATGTACAGCTTGATCAGCAGAAGCAGATTCTCTTTGCACTCAATCAGAATCGTGATATGAGCAATGAGGAGGCTGTTAAGCTTTGGAAGCAGATTATCATAGCAGATGATATCATCAATGCAGATGGTAAGGTCGTTGAGGCTGGAAAGCAGGGTGGCGTTGATGCCGGCTTTAAGTTGAATAGTAAGGATGCCAAGGAAGGCAAACTCGCTTTGTTCCGTTGTAAGGTAAACGGTGAGGATAAGTATGTTATCCCTGTTTATGGTAACGGTCTTTGGGGACCTATCAATGGTTTCATCGCTATCAATGGTGATAAGAGAACCGTCTTTGGTGCTTACTTCAACCACGAGAGTGAGACTGCTGGTCTCGGTGCTGAAATCAAAGACAACAAGGCATGGCAGGATTTGTTCAAGGGTAAGCACCTCTTTAGTGGAAATGATACTCAGAAGATAGCACTTGCTGTTGAAAAGAAGATCGAAGACCCATCTACGCAGGTAGATGCCGTAACAGGTGCAACACTTACCAGTAATGGTGTAACAGAGATGTTCCATGCAGACAAGGGTGGACTTCAGCCTTATGTTAAATTCCTGAACAGCAAATAATATTCTAATCTTTAGAACAATAAGAATATGGATTTATTCTCAAAACAAAATAGAGAGGTGTTCAGCAATCCGCTGAATCTGGACAACCCAATTATGGTCCAGGTACTCGGTATCTGTTCTGCCCTTGCCGTAACTTCACAGCTGAAGCCGGCGATTGTTATGGGACTTGCCGTTACCATTATCACGGCATTCTCTAATGTTATTATTTCACTTATCCGTAACACAATCCCTAACCGTATTCGTATTATCGTACAGTTGGTGGTGGTTGCTGCTCTGGTAACAGTTGTTAGTCAGATTCTCAAGGCTGTAGCTTACGATGTGAGTGTAGAGCTTTCTGTCTACGTAGGACTTATCATTACCAACTGTATCCTTATGGGACGTCTTGAGGCTTTTGCTATGACAAACAAGCCTTGGCCAAGTTTCCTTGATGGTGTCGGCAACGGTTTGGGTTACGCTATGATACTTGTTGTTGTAGGTGCTGTTCGTGAGTTCTTCGGTCGTGGCTCATTGCTCGGCTTCAAGATTCTCCCACAAAGCCTCTATGATGCAGGTTATATGGACAACGGAATGATGTCAATGCCAGCAATGGCACTTATCCTTCTCGGTTGTGTTATTTGGGTTCATCGTGCATATTTCTATAAAGAAGACAAGAAGTAATTATGGAACATCTTATTAGTTTATTCTTCCGGTCCATCTTTGTGGACAATATGATATTTGCGTTCTTCCTCGGTATGTGTTCATACCTTGCGGTATCTAAGAGCGTAAAGACTTCATTGGGTCTTGGTGTGGCCGTAACATTCGTGTTGCTTGTTACCACACCTATCAACTATCTTTTGCTGACTAAGGTCCTCGGTCCAGACTGTCTTGCAGAGGGTGTTGACCTTACTTATCTTAGTTTCATTCTCTTTATCGCTGTCATTGCTGGTATCGTGCAGATTGTAGAGATGGCTGTTGAGAAGTTCTCACCTTCACTTTATGGTGCGTTGGGTATCTTCCTTCCACTGATTGCCGTTAACTGTGCTATCATGGGTGCTTCACTCTTTATGCAGCAGCGTATCGGTCTTGACCCAGCAAGCACACAGTATATCGGTACTGTATGGGATGCACTTGTCTATGGTACAGGTTCTGGTCTTGGCTGGACATTGGCTATCGTGGCAATGGGTGCTATTCGTGAGAAGATGGAATATTCTGATGTACCAAAGCCTTTGCAGGGTCTTGGCATCACATTTATTACAGTAGGACTGATGGCAATGGCAATGATGTGCTTCTCAGGTCTTAAAATCTAAGTAAACAATGGGACAATTCATAACAATAAGTATTGTGGTATTCCTTATCACCATCCTTGTGTTGGTGATTCTCCTGCTTGTGTCTAAGAAGTATCTCAGTCCAAGCGGAAAGGTAAAGATAACAATTAACGGTGATAAGGAGATGACCGTTGATCAGGGTAGCTCAGTTCTGTCTACGCTGAATGAGAACGGTGTGTTCCTCCCTTCTGCCTGTGGTGGTAAGGGTAGCTGTGGCCAGTGTAAGTTGCAGGTAGTAGAAGGTGGCGGTGAAATTCTTGATTCAGAGCGTCCTCACTTTAGCCGTAAAGAGATCAAAGACCACTGGCGTCTCGGATGTCAGTGTAAGGTGAAGGGTGATATGTCACTCAAGGTTCCTGAGTCTGTGATGGGCGTTAAGGAATGGGAGTGTACTGTTATCTCTAACAAGAACGTGTCAAGCTTTATCAAGGAGTTCAAGGTTGCCTTGCCTCCAGGCGAGCATATGGACTTCATTCCTGGTTCTTACGCACAGATTTCTATTCCTGCTTACGACTGTATCGACTATGACAAGGATTTCGATAAGAACGATATTGGGGACGAATACATCGGTCCTTGGAAGCAGTTCAATCTGTTTTCTCTGAAGGGAAAGAACCCAGAGCCAACTGTTCGTGCTTACTCTATGGCGAACTATCCAGCTGAGGGTGATATCATCACATTGACTGTTCGTATTGCAACACCTCCATTCCTGCCACGTCCGCAGGTTGGTTTCCAGAACGTACCAACTGGTATTGGTTCTACTTACATCTTCTCTCTTAAGGAGGGTGATAAGGTGATGATGAGCGGTCCTTATGGCGACTTCCATCCTAACTTCACTTCTGGTAAGGAGATGATTTGGATTGGTGGTGGTGCTGGTATGGCTCCTTTGCGTGCGCAGATTATGCACATGACAAAGACCCTCCACACTCGCGATCGTGAAATGCACTTCTTCTATGGTGCGCGTTCACTCAGTGAGGCATTCTTCCTTGAGGACTTCTGGGAGCTTGAGAAGGAATATCCTAACTTCCATTTCCACCTCTCTCTCGACCGTTCAGACCCTAAGGCTGATGAGGCTGGCGTGAAGTATTACACTGGTTTTGCAGTAAACTGCATCCGTGATGAGTATCTAAAGAATCACGAGGCACCAGAGGATTGTGAGTATTATCTCTGTGGACCTCCAATGCTCATCAAGACTGTTACAGATTATCTTGACAGCATCGGTGTTGATCAGGATGCAATCATGTACGATAACTTTGGATAGATATAATTTAAGGCAGAACTCCAAGTAAGGAGTTCTGCCTTTTAGGTTATCTTTATGGTTCTTCCGTTAAATGCGTGGATGCTTTTCGTATAGCTTTAACGGAAAAACCGGGGTTATTCAATAAACAAAAATATAGTCAAGACTGTCAATTGTCTATTCTATTATTACCTTCCAACGCCGCCACCCTTTTTCATTTTAATACTTCAAAAATGTAGATATGGCTATGAAAAATCTTTACATAATTTCGAATAAAACATCTATAAATGAAGACAAAAACACGTGTAAAAAACAAGTTTGCAACTAACAGAAAATCAGTTGGTTATAAAGTTATGCAAGAAAAGGTGCTTAATTGGACTTCAAAAGGGCGTTAGTAACACTCCAAAAGAGCATCTTTTGCAAGTCAATTAGGTGTCTTTTAGAAGCCAAAAAAGCATGTATTGGTTTTGAGTTGCATAAAATAGTTTACAAATATAAGAGAATAAACTGTTTGTAGAAGACAAAAAGACATGCTAATGGATAGACATATTTTAATTTGCCTTTTCTATGTTATATCTTGTAGTTTATCCCTTTTATATATACCTAATGGGATATATCTATCCATTTAACGGAAGAACCGTTGTTTTGTTAACCTATAACTTTGATCTTGATGTAAAAGACATTGTTCATCCTTGAACAAGGATTTATAACGGAAAAGGGATGATTTTTCATTAAAAAAGCTTAACTTTGTGGGTAATATAACTAAGCAAAGTAAAAGTTACTCTACCAATAATTATCATTGCAATGCCAGTCAACAAGAATGCCTACCTGCGCTATCAAATCTTGGATCAGTGTTTCAGTAATAAGCACCGGAGATTTAATATAGATGATTTAGTCGACTTTGTCAGCGAGAAGTTGGGCTATAACATCAGTCTGCGACAGATACGTGAGGACATTGCCAACCTGCGTTTGAGTCCTTATCATGCACCAATCCGCGCACAGCAATACGACGGGAAGAAGTGTTATTACCATTATTCTGATCCCGAATACTCTATCTTTAATAACGAGCTGACCACAGAGGAGGTGGCTAACCTCCGTTCAACGATCGATATGCTCAGCCGTTATCGTGGCATACCAACCAATGCTTGGCTGGAAGAAATCATCTCTAACTTGGAATATCGCTTCGGGGTTAAAGCCAACTCCGAGAATCTTATCGCCTTTGAACAGAATGATATGCTCAAAGGGTTAGAGCATCTGGCAGGCATCATCGACGCTACAATCAATCATCAGACGCTCGAGATTGCTTATCAATCCTACTGGGGTGAGAAGCGAAACATTGTGGTCTATCCCTATTATGTCAAGCAATACAATGGTCGTTGGTTCCTCTTTGGGCTGAATGATGAGAAGGGCAAGATTGAAAGCTACGCCTTAGACCGTATCGAAAGCTACGCATGTGGCACTAAACCCTTCGTTGAGAACGTCACTACCGACTTTGCATCTTACTTCGATGACGTCATCGGTGTGTCGGTTCCTTACGGTGATGTAGCCACCGAGGAGGTCGTTTTGCGGTTCTCGCCCCAGCGTTTTCCTTACGTCCTTTCGAAGCCCATCCACTCCTCACAGCGTGTGTTGTCCGAGCCCAACACAGTCAGTATCCATGTGAAACCCAACCGTGAACTGTCCCAACAAATCCTCTCCTTCATCCCCGATGTTGAGGTACTCTCCCCCGAATGGTTACGCAACGAGATTAGAGACAAGCTAAAAGATAATTTGCAGAAATATCTATCAATGCACGAAGACTGCACAGATAATCATTAACTTTGCAGCAGATAAGAAATAAAAGAACAAAAAAAGAATCCCACGATATGAACAAACAACAACTTGCAAACAAGATTTGGGCAGCTGCCAATAAGATGCGTTCGAAGATAGATGCCATTGAGTATAAGGATTATATTCTTGGTTTGATATTCTATAAGTTCCTCTCTGATAACGAGGTGAACTATCTTTTGAAGGCAGGATGGCGAGAAGAAGACTTAGTAAACCTTGTTGAGGACTACGACGACGAGAACGCTAAACTCATCATAGACTACTGTAAGAATAACATAGGCTACTTCATAGCCTACGATCATCTCTTTTCAACATGGATAAAACCCGATAGCGACTTCAATATAGGCGACTTAAGTGTCTCTCTTAACTCGTTCGACCGTTTAGTAAGTCCAAACTATAAGCCTGTTTATGATGGTATCTTCAAGACGTTACAGGCTGGTTTGAGTAAGTTGGGCGACAGTACGGCAAGTCAGACACGTGCCATTAAAGAGCTTATCAAACTTATCAAAGATATCCCAACAGATGGTTCACAGGACTATGATGTCTTGGGTTACGTCTACGAGTATCTGATTGGTAACTTTGCCGCCAGTGCAGGTAAGAAGGCAGGCGAGTTCTATACACCCCACGAGGTGGCTATCCTTATGTCTGAACTCGTGGCGGAGAATCAGAGGAATAAGCCTCAGATAGAGATTTATGACCCTACTTCTGGGTCTGGTTCACTGCTGATTACAATCGGTAAGTCGGTTGGCCGACACATTGCCGATAAGAATAAAGTGAAGTATTATGCGCAAGAGCAGATAGAGAACACCTACAATCTCACCCGTATGAACCTTGTAATGCGGGGTATTCAGCCCAGCAATATCTATACACGTTGTGCCGACTCGTTAGATGAGGACTGGCCTTTACAGCAGGTAGGAAGCGAAATGAACAAGCCGCTCTACGTCGATGCCGTTGTGAGCAATCCGCCTTATTCCCAGCATTGGGATCCAACTGACCGCGAGATGGACGCCCGATTTAAGAATTACGGTGTTGCACCTAAAAGCAAAGCCGACTATGCTTTCTTGCTCCATGAGTTACACCATCTGAAGCCAGATGGCATCCTTACAATAGTTCTTCCTCATGGTGTGTTGTTCCGTGGAGGCGAAGAAGAACAGATCCGGACAAACCTTATTGAGACAAACAACATTGATGCGATTATCGGTCTACCTGCTAACATCTTCTTTGGGACGGGTATTCCTACGCTTATCATGGTCTTAAAGCAACATCGGGAGAATGACGATGTACTGGTGATAGACGCCAGCAAGTGCTTTGTGAAAGATGGAAAACAAAACAAACTGCGGGCCTGTGACATCAAGAAGATTGCTGATACCGTGCGCGACCGTGCCACGGTGAGGGGCTTCTCTCGCACTGTCAGTCGTGATGAGATACGTGAGAATGGGTACAACCTGAATATCCCTCGCTATGTAGATGGCAATGAGGAGACCGAACATTACGATATTTATGCGACAGTCTTTGGGGGTATTCCTAACGCTGAAATAGACAGTCTGCAACGCTATTGGGAGGCTTTCCCATCTCTGCGGGCTGACTTGTTTGCGCCAGAGAAGGACAAGCCTTATTCTCTTTTGCGCACGGAGGAGGTGAGGCAGACGATAGAAAACAATGCGGATGTACAGTCGTTTAACCAGCAGTTTGCCAATGCCTTTGATGGTTTTGCCAATGCTATGCACCAACGATTGATAGACAACACGATGACTGTTCACGAACTCACTGCATTAGACGAGATAGCCACCGACATCTTTAAGCGTGTGGAGAATATAGCACTTGTGGATAAGTATGCTGCTTATCAGGCTTTAGCAGATAACTGGCAGACGATAGTCAACGACATTGAGACCCTACAGCAAGACGGACTTAACGCTGCTCGTGAGGTGGAGACAGCCTATAAGATGGTGAAGAAAGACGAGGAAGAGATAGAAGTACCTGATGGTGTAAAGGGTCGCATCATTCCTTTTGAGTTTGTTCAGCGGGCAAAGTTCCAAGCAGAACTTACTGCTATTGCCAATATGCAACAGCGCATAGAGGTCATAGCGAGCGAACTTGACGACCTACACGACTCGTTTACAGAGGAAGAGACAGAGAGTTATTGCGATGCCGAGAAGGACAATGCCTTCGACAAGGCAGCCATCAAAGCCAATGCAAAGTCCAAAGCTGATGTAGAACCAGAGACAAAGGCTAAGCTCAAAAAGATAGTTGCACTCTGGAATGAGCAGACAAAGACAAACAAAGAGATAAGAACAGCGAAGCAGCAGCTTATTGATAAGACCGTAAAAGCTATCGAAAACCTCTCCGATGCAGAGGTGGCAACATTCTTACATGAGAAGTGGATAGAGCCAGTATGTAACGGAATAGATGATACATTACGTTCGGTACTTACCACACTCGAGACGTCTGTCGTTGCTCTGAACAAGAAGTATGCAGTCAGCTATAAGCAAATCAATGACGATTTTGCCTCAACAAACAAAGAGTTAGCAGGACTCATAGACCAACTAACAGGTGATGAGCGTGCAATAGAAGGGTTAAAGGAGTTGATAAAGGAGTAAGAGGAGAGTAAGAAATGAATGAACCTCAAATAAGATTTAAGAGATTTCATGGAGCATGGATTTCTTATACATTGGGAGAAATGGTAACGTTCTCAAAAGGAACTGGATATTCTAAAACAGACCTCTGTAAAGAAGGGAATCCAATAATATTATATGGACGTATGTATACAAAGTATGAATCTGTCATTGATACTGTTGATACATTTGTCATTCCAAAAAATAACTCTGTGTATTCGACGGGGGGAGAGGTTATTATACCAGGCTCTGGCGAATCTCCAGAGGATATATCTGTAGCATCTACTGTTAAGAATGCAGGCGTCATTCTTGGTGGCGATTTGAATATACTCAAGTTTGATACTAAACTATATGACCCTACATTTATGGCTATGGCAATTACTTATAGTCCAACACGTATGCAATTGAGTGTTTTTGCACAAGGTAAGACAATTGTTCATCTACGAAACAGTGAAATAGCAAAAGGTCATATTTATTTCCCTCATATAGAAGAACAAAAGATTATTGCTCGTTATGTTTCTTCGCTTGATACTCAAATCTCTTCAGTCTCTTCTCGCCTTGCTTCATTAAAGCAAGTGAAGGAAGCGAGCCTACAAGCAATGTTCCCACAGAAGGGAGAGACCGTACCTAAGATTAGGTTCAAAGGGTTTGAAGGAGAGTGGGTAAATGGACTATTAGGTGAGTTCCTTGATATAAGTGCCGAAAAGAATTTGGATGATAAATATGGTATTAATGAAGTCCTGTCTGTATCAGATGATGAAGGTGTCGTTAATCAAATAAAATTGCTTGGTCGTAGTTATGCTGGAAAATCCGTAACCAACTACAATGTCTTGAGACCTAACCAGATAGTCTATACAAAGTCCCCCTTAAAAGCTAAACCATACGGTATTGTGAAAGTTAATGAAGGTGAGACTGGTATTGTGTCAGTATTGTATGCTGTATATTCTGCTAAAGAAGGAGTAAGTTCTAAATATATACATTATTATTTTGAGCCTACATTCAGGATAAACAAATATTTGCTCCCATTAATTAATAAAGGCGCCAAGAACACAATGAATATCAGTGATGAAGCATTTCTACAAGGAAGTATAATGATTCCCCCAATGTTAGAAGAGCAACAGCAGATAGCCTCCTACTTCACCTCTTTAGACAAGCAGATAGCTCTTCAGACGCAGCGATTAGAGAAGCTAAGGCAGATAAAGGCTGCTTGCTTAGACAAAATGTTTGTATAACAACCTAATGACAGAATGATTATGAGTAACAACATACAAGGTTTCGTAAAGGAACTTGAATTTGAAGAAGCATTAACTAACCACCTGCTCCAGCACGGTTGGAACGAAGTGATAAAGAACCCAACCGAAGAAGAGCTTGTGCAGAACTGGGCTAATATCATCTATGATAACAACCGAGGCGTAGACCAGTTGGGTAACCATCCGCTCACAGCAAGCGAGATGCAGCAGGTTATTGACCAAGTAAACCTTTGCGATTCGCCCTACGCTATTAACAACCTTATTAATGGACAGCAGCTTTGCATCAAGCGAGACTGCCAAGAGGATCGTAATAACTATGGTAAGACTGTCTATCTAAAGATATTCGACCCCAAAGAAATCTCTGCTGGACAAAGTCGTTATCAGATAGTTCGCCAACCAAAGTTCAAGACCAAGGAGGCTATGGCTGGCGACAGACGAGGCGACCTGATGCTGCTTATCAATGGTATGCCCGTCATCCACATAGAACTAAAGCGCAGCAAGGTGAATGTGAGTCAGGCTTGTTACCAGTTGAAACGTTATATGCACGAAGGCGTCTTCACGCAAGGCATCTTCTCTATGGTGCAAGTCTTTGTGGCAATGACACCAGAGGAGACACTCTACTTCGCCAACCCTGGTAAAGAAGACGCCTTCCAACCACAGTACTACTTCCATTGGGAAGACTTTAACAACACGGTAGTCAACGACTGGAAGAAGGTAGCCACCGACCTACTGTCAATCCCTATGGCACACCAGTTAGTAGGTTTCTACACCATTGCCGACGACAAGGACAAGACCCTGAAGGTGCTTCGTAGTTATCAATACTTCGCCGTTAGCAAGATAAGCGATGTCGTAAAGCAAACAAACTGGGACGACCATAAGCACCGAGGCGGTTATATATGGCATACAACAGGGTCGGGTAAGACGATGACATCATTTAAGTCGGCACAACTGATAGCCAACTCTGGTGATGCAGATAAGGTAGTGTTCCTACTCGACCGCATAGAACTCGCTGTGCAATCGCTTGATGAATATAGAGGATTCGCAGGAGAGACAGACTCCATACAAGACACGTCGGACACCAAAGTGCTGCTTGCCAAACTGAAAAGTACGGATAAGGACGACCGCCTTATCGTGACATCTATTCAAAAGATGAGTAACGTAAAGGAAGGAGCAGCCATCTCTAAGGAGCTAATAAACCTGATAGGTAAGAAACGCTTGGTGTTCATCATTGATGAGTGTCACCGTAGTGTGTTCGGTGAAATGCTCATCAGTATCAAGCACACCTTCCCACGTGCATTGCTCTTCGGTTTCACAGGAACACCAGTCTTTGAAGAGAACGCAAAGCACGAGATAATGACAGAGACGCTCTTTGGGGATATGCTTCATAAGTACACCATAGCCAATGCAATTCCAGATGGAAACGTATTGGGCTTTGACCCATATAGGGTTAACACCTACAACGATGATGAGTTGCGTGAGTTAGTAGCGTTCCGACAGATAGACCTAAAACTGAAAGAGCGTGACCCAGAGGCAGAAGTAAAGACACGTACAACGGAAGAATACTTAGAACTCATAGAGAGCGACGACGAACTACGCAGTATCTATGACCGCTTTATGTCTCAGCTGCAAATGCCAACTACCTATTCTGACAATGGGAAACAAGTACATGGAATAGAGCATTACTTACCAAAGGACTTCTATGAGAGAGACGAACACTACTTGGCTGTAGTGCAGGATATTATGAAAGGATGGGACAGACTGAGCAAGAATAGTAAGTTTCATGCCATCTTAGCAACGAAGAAAATATCAGAAGCCATCAGCTATTACAAACTGTTCAAAGAGCATTATCCATCCATGAACGTAGTAGCCATCTTCGATAATAACATCGATAACTCTGATGGTGGGATAGCACGTGAGGATGCACTTATCGTGATGTTGAGAGATTATAATGCCAAATACGGGATGACCTTTCAGCTCTCTAACTATGCCAAATACAAGAAGGATGTGGCTAAAAGGTTGGCACATAAGAAACCCTATATCGGCATAGAAGCAGACCATAGCAAACAGATAGACCTGCTGATTGTTGTGACACAGATGTTGACAGGCTATGACTCAAAGTGGGTCAACACCTTATATGTTGATAAGGTGATGAAGTATGTGGATGTTATTCAAGCCTTCTCTCGTACCAATCGTTTGTTTGGAGAAGGGAAACCCTTTGGTATTATTAAGTGGTATAGCTACCCATACACCATGGAGCAGAATGTCAACGACGCCTTAGAGGTGTATGTAGACAGACCATTAGGAGTGTTTGTAGACAAGTTAGAGAAGAACCTCTCTAATATCAATCAGCGTTTCCTGACCATTAGAGACATCTTCTATTCTCATAATATCAAAGACTTTGAGCGACTACCTGACTCACGTGAAGACAGAAATATGTTTGCGAAATGCTTCTCGGAGATGACCCATTTGATAGAAGCAGCAAAGCTACAAGGATTCGTGTGGGAGCAGACTTTATATGAGTTCCAGCATGGTGACACGTACACAAAGGTAGAAATGGAAATAGACGAGCAGACCTATTATATCTTGTTACAGCGTTATCGTGAATTGTTTGATGGGACAACAAACAGTGAGTCTAAAGACGAATGGGAATATAAGATTGATACTTATATCACTGAAACAGGTACGGGAACTATCAATGCAGAGTATATAGACGCAAAGTTTCATAAGTTTATTAAGAACTTATATACAGAAGGACCAGGTAGTGAACTTACTAAGACGGCTCTGGAAGAACTGTGTAAGACTTTCGCTACATTGTCGCAACAAGACCAGCATACGGCACTTATCATCTTACATGACATACAGAGTGGAGACTTACACCTCGATAAAGGGAAAACGATATACGACTATATCGCAGAGTATCAGATAAAAGAATTGCGCAAACAGATCATGACGTTAAGTGAGGCAACAGGGCTTAATGCAAGTCAGTTCATTAATATCATGAGTAGTGATGTCAATGAACAGAACCTGAATGAGTTTAATCGCTTTGAGAACTTAAAACTTACGCTCGACCTACAAAAGACATGTGCTTTCTTAGCAAAGATAACAGGTGAGACAATTCCTGCCTTCATGGTCATACCTAAAACAGACAGTGTACTGCGGAAATTTATACTTGACTTGGATGCAAGGAAGAAGATACTTGATGCATGGCTAAAGGATGATGTAACACTTGAAAGTGATGAGGAACAAAAGGAAGAAGAGACTACTGTAGTACCAATAGTAGAAGAAGAGCCAGAAGAGCCAGCACTGGATATTGATAAGGTAAAGGCAAGGATTGACGAGATTTTAGCTAACACCTTGACAGGAGTCGGTAAGTATATGCGTCGACAGGACGAGGTCATTGATTGTGTGTTCTACGTATTAGACAAGAAATCATTGGAAAAGTTAGATGGAGTAGGACTCTTCATCATGCGTGCCTTCACCAATCTGTTTGTTAAGAAGGCCACCATCGTAGACAAGTTCGTAAGTTTCAATCTATTGGTCACTAAGTTTGAGGCATACTTGAAAAAGCTCTTCTTCTTAATGAGGAAGACAGAGGTGCGTCCTCAATATGAAGGACAAGACGTTACGTGGAAAGATGTTATCCATGCCATACGACCATTATGGAGCTTGAAATACAGTGCGAATGAGCAATACAAACAGCTCTATCATTATCTGCTGATGGTGAAGGAGTGGCGCAATAATGAGTCACATATCTCGCCTACAGCATCGGAGAAAGAAGTGGATGCTGCCATCAGTATTATTATTACGATGTATTTCTTTGCAACAGGCTCTTGTATCACCGACCTTGAAAGTGCTGGTCATGACATGGACACAAGAAGAGATTGTCCGCTTTATGAGTTGCCAGAGAACGACGCTGTAAGTTATAGTCGGGTTGCAGAAGACGGCCCAGATGATAAGTAGGCGTTGACGCTGATATGATGTCTTCTTTCTGAACTGTTGCAAAGAGCGCAACAGTTCAGGAAAGAGATGATTGACAGTAGGCTGTAGAAGGACGGGAAACTCCGAACAGATAGTAAGCTATAGTAAGACTAACTTGCATGTTATCAAACATATTATATCTTAAAACCTAAATAGAAAACAATGAAAAAGTTAATGTTAATCCTATTGCAGATGTTAACCTGCATAACAGTTCAGGCACAATTCTCAGCGAACAATTCCTTTATGCGGAAAGAAATCGTATCTTACACAAGAGACTGGAAAGGATACTTTGTGAAGCATACAAACATGATGGTTGATGTTGTTAGTGGTGTTCTTGAACAATACGCTTATGATAAGAAAACACAAAATCTTTATGTGCTGACGAGAAATAGTAATGTAGTGGTTACGTTGACTAAGGACTATGCAAAGATAATAAAGAAGAATAAGGATATACCACAATTAACTGGTGATATTCTTAACAAGGAGATAGAAAAACGTAATGCTATGTTAGAAGAACGGTTCTCTCTTTTAAATCATGAAAGAGAGCAAGAGATTAACGACTCTATTGCCAATGTGAGAAACAAGATAAAGCAAGATTCCATAGATGCTGTCAATCGAAGAAATGCGTTCATAGCATCAGAAAAGAAAGCACGTGAGGATTATAAAAAGACTCATGAATGGTATGTAATTCCCTTTGGAGATTACAAGATGAAGTGTGAGCTATGTGATGAGGTTATTGATACAAAAGATATTATTAGCACATACGGATTTAGCAACGGTACCATATATTATATGACAGAAGTAGAGGGAGACTTAGATTTGTCGTACAAAGAGGCACATAAGTCTGAGATAACTCCTGCTCTTTTAGAAAGTAAAAACTTTCAATATCATTATGAAGTCTTTGAGGATAAACTGACTTGTGACTCGGTAAATTATGATGCCCTTACCGATCTATTGTGGCTTAGTCAATATGAAAGCTATTTGAAAGAACTGAGAAAAAAGGCTCCTTTCGGGTATATAAAAGATTGGGGTTGGGATAATGAATACTCAATGGTAACATTCCATATTGAGTATGCGAATACCAATTCAAGGACAATAAAGTATCTGACTGTTTATTTCAAAATAACAAACGATGTAGGAGACATTCGTAGAGTAGGATATTTTAAAGGAACAGGACCAGTTAAAAAGGATACAAGTGCATCATGGAATTGGGATATTTCACCTTATTATACGTCAGGTGATGCTTCTAATATGGAAATTACAAAAATTGTAATAACATATATGAATGGTACTAAGCAAGTGGTTACAGGAAAGTTCCTACAATTTAATTGACGTTCCATTATATATAAAAAAAAGATAATAAAGGTAAGCAGAAATCTTTATCTATGCAGAAGGTTAATTAAGCACCTTTTGAAAAGCATCTCAGTAACACGTTGATATCAAATAACTTATGAAGGTATAAGAATTACAGGCTTTCTGGCTCTTTACCTGACTTTTATTTATCTATTTTGTAGTTATATTTCAAGATAGCAAACATTAAGATTTAAAGTTCAGACATCAATGGTTAACATAAAAAAACTCACACAGAGGAGTGTACTCTGTGTGAGGTTTAATTCAATTTATAATTAACCGAACGAGGTTCTCATCAGTATGTTATAATTATGATTACCGATAAGGGAAAGTTCAAAGCTATAAACTCTAATTATCAAATTCAATGTCCAAACCTCAAATTCAAAGGGACTACGAATTACGCAAATTGCACGAATCATTTAGTAATAAGCATTCGTGTCATTAGTGCCATTCGTAGTTGTTCGAAGTTCAAATCATAAAGTTCAATGTCCAAACCTCAAATTCAAAGGGACTACGAATTATGCGAATTGCACGAATCACTTAGCAATAAGCATTCGTGTCATTAGTGCCATTCGTAGTCGTTCAATGTTCGTAGTTCTAATTATCAAGTTCAATGTCCAAACCTCAAACTCAAAGGGACTACGAATTACGCAAATTGCACGAATCACTTAGCAATAAGCATTCGTGTCATTAGTGCTATCGTAGTTGTTCGAAGTTCAAATCATAAAGTTCAATGTCCAAACCTCAAATCTAAAGGGACTACGAATTACGTGAATTGCACGAATGAGTAGGCAATAAGCATTCGTGTCATTAGTGCCATTCGTAGTTGTTTGAAGTTCAAATCATAATATTCAAAGTTCAAATCTCAATGTTCAAAGGATAAGATGTTCAAAGGTCAGTGTTTATACCTTTGGTGGAGTCTTACGTTCATGCTCGGTGAGGAAGCCGCAGCGGTAAGCATAGAGGAGTTCTTTGAGTGCTTCAATCTGCAGACGGAGTTCTGTACCCTTGTCGGTGTCTTCCACGCGTAGGCGCTGTTGGTTCATCTCAACAATCTGAATGGTTGAAACGATGTCTGTTCCTCGCTTGATAGCATCTTCTGTTGATGTGAAAGGCTCGTGTTGTACGAGCTGGAAGCCACGTGAGTGATAGACGAGGGTGTAACCAGCAATACCTGTTTCCTTGTGGTAGGCTTGAGAGAAACCACCATCAATCACCATCAGTTTGCCGTTTGCCTTGATAGGATTCTCACCCTTGACAACATGAACAGGGACGTGACCGTTGATGATGTGACGGTTAGGCTGTGGCACATCAAACTCATCTAAAATCATATCGGCAATCTCCTCATTGTCGCGCATACCAAAGTAGTAGCCCTTCTCCTCATGATGAGTTTCCTTCTCAGCAATGAAGTAGCGTTCGAAAGTAGCCATCTTTGCCTTGTCGAAGAGCGGACTATCAGGTCCACACCATAGGAAGAGGAAGAAGTCGATAGCATCTTGACGTTCTTCTTCTGTCTGCATTTCATTGTTTGTCTGGAAAGCAGAACGAATCTTCATACCAGTCTGATAAAGCAATTCCTTACCCTTCAACTTCACACCTGGACCAATCTCAACTTCTTTCAGTTTGCCCTCTTTCGTGAGTGGGATAGAGGCATGATAAAGGAGATTGTGGTTGAAGACGTTATACATACAGCCATGACGGAGCAGAGAACGAATATGACTGCGCAACTTCTCACTGCCTGTAAACGACTGATGAAGACGATCGATGAGTGCCTGTTCAGCCTCAGTAAGCTGTTCTGGATTCTTTGGGTCGATGGTTGGGAAGTTGCATGAACACATCTTATATTCCTTACCATCAAGGGTAATTGTACCCTTCTTATAGTCGATAGCTTTGAGCAAACGACGGTCGTTCATCTTCCAAAGCGGATGACGGCTAATCATCTGTGACTCAATCTTAAACTGAAGGATACTGATAGCCTTGTGCATCTGTGCTGTCAGTGTCTTGCTACGTTCGTCGAGTGGATTGTCTTTCGATATCTTTGGCATGAACTCCTCGCATGGATCATCACCATATACGTCCATTGCAAAGGTAGCTAATTGAATAAGGTTGATACCATATCCATCCTCAATGGTAGCCATGTTCGCATAACGCAGGGCTATGCGAATCACATTACAGATACAAGCATCGTTACCAGCACACGCACCCATCCACAAGATATCATGGTTTCCCCATGTGATATCCCAGTTGTGATAGTTCTTCAAGGTGTCCATAACGATGTGAGCACCCGGTCCACGATCGTACACATCACCTAAGATATGCAGCTGGTCGATGACTAATCGTTGGATAACCTCACAGATAGCAATGATGAAGTCATCAGCTCGTCCAGTAGAGATAATCGTCTTGATGATAGCACTCACATAGTCGGTCTTGTCTTTGTCGTCTGCATGTTCGTGCAGTAACTCTTGGATGATATAAGAGAAATCATCCGGCAAAGACTTCCGAACCTTTGAACGTGTATATTTGCTGGATACATCACGACAAACCTCGATCAAGCGGTGTATGGTGATATGATACCAGTCTTTGATATCCTTTTCCTCTTTCTTAACGAGCTCAAGCTTCTGTTCTGGATAATAAATCAGAGTACAAAGTTCTTGCTTTTCAATGTTTCTTAGTCTTTCACCAAAGAGCTCATTAACCTTTCTCTTAATGTTACCAGAGGCATTTTTAAGCACGTGTTGGAACGCTTGATACTCGCCATGAATGTCGGCAAGGAAGTGTTCAGTACC
>ERZ773180.654-NODE-654-length-20030-cov-6.771514_pt1 | contig 20030 bp, 15 predicted proteins | sample MGYA00511080_ERZ773180 | MGnify/ENA primary metagenome ERZ773180 (study PRJEB29015, sample SAMEA2738175) | human oral metagenome | biome: human oral; feature: human-associated habitat; material: saliva | place: China | collected 2178 ...
CCGGCTCTACGTACATTATAGAATTATTTACAGGAATTATAAACATGTCTCCACGTTTATACGTAGTCCCTGATGAATTCCATAAAGAGAACTCCTTGGCAATCTCAGAGTTCTGATCTATCTGCGCTTCAACCTGCATTGGACCGTATACAGTCTTGTTCTTAGGGAACTTATATACAACGAGCTTGCCGTATTCATCTCCGTCATTTCTCGCCATCATGATCGCTGTCATGTTCTGCTTCGACTTAGGTGTGAAAGGAATCATATTTATAAACTCTTCACGCTTTTCTCCCGGTAGATTAAATATGAAGAAGCTCGAACTCATCGGTCTCTCTTTTGTGCCGTATATCTGATTTGCAATATCCCAGAGATCTTCCTTCTGATAGAAGACCTTGACTTCATTCATATGATACTTGGTGTAAGCACCAGCCTGGATATTGAGGAGCGTCGATGGATACTTAAAATGCTTCTTCAATCCCGAAGGAATCTTATCCTTACCCTTGAATAGCGTCGGGTATATCTTCGCATACGTCTTTGCAATCGGATCCTTATCATCCACAACGTAGTAATTTACATCTCCATTGTAAGCATCAACAACCACCTTGATCGAGTTTCTGATATAATTCGTCGTCCCAATCTGACCCGAATAAGGCTCAGAATACGGATAGTTGCTGCTAGTCGTATACGCATCGATAACCCAGTATAGCCTACCATCCACGATGGTCATGTAAGGGTCCTTCTCATACTCGAGGTACGGCAAAATTTTATTTACCCTCTCAAGAATATTTCTATTGATGATTATCCTCGAATCCGAGTTGATATTCCTCGACACGAGCATCTGCATGCTTCCCTCTCTGATTGAAAACAGCAGTCTGCTTACAATTCCGAGCTTTATACCTGCCTTGCCCTTGTACTTGGTATACTTGTTGTTATTCCCATCTGGGTAATCGAATTCCTGCTCATCCCCATTGACGATTATATAGTTGTTCGTGAGCTCACCGAAATAAATCTCAGGTCTCTTAATCTTTATTTCAGGAATATTTGACTCAGGTGGAATATTTTTTACGAGCACATCCGGTTGTCCGCTTGCAGTTACGGAGTTAACCTTGGATAGCGCAACCCCATAACCATGAGTGTACTTCAAATGCTTGTTAATCCATGTATCGCTAATCTTGGCTTCGTTAATCTCACGCGCCGACAGATATACCTGCGTTTCAGAACTATTTATATCGTATCTATCTACATCTACATCATTGAAATCGTAGTACTGGCGAATACTCTGGGTTTGATTGTAGTAGTCCTTAACAGGCTCATAGTCGTTGATTCTGATGTTACTGATAGTTGGTTTGTTACTAGCTATATCTGCAGCTGTCAGATTGTTCTGTGCTGCAAAAGAATCGACCTTAACCTTGTCTAGACCGTACGCATGATTTGTATATTGGATGTTATTCTTTATGTATTTGCTTTCTTTGTTGATTTCATCTGGAGCAACTATCAGGCTCTGAACACCTACTTTAAGAATAGTTCCGAGGAAAAGCACCCCTATTATGAGCATCGGAACTCTAGCGAGCTTAAGATATTCTTTCTTATGCACGTGCCTTACTAAGCTAATCGCCCCAACTACCGCTAAAATCATAACCAGCAGGTACACTTTTTGCGTAATAGCAATATCCGTAAATCCAGCACCATACACCGTTCCAGTATGTGCATGTAAGAGTGTGAACTGCTTTAATACGAAGTGGATTCCTAGCATAACGTAGAAAACAACGCCTAAAATCATCGCCTTACCAGAGGCTAGGCTAAATAGATGGTCCACATTTGACCGATTGACTTCGCGTTTATTCTCTCTATGTTTCTTAGCTTGCTCCTTCGCTTTACCCGTAAATCCTTTTATGACTCTCGCGACATCATCTAAAGGGTCTCTCTTGCCGAACGGAATACTATTATCGGGACGTCCTCTCCTAACTTCATCATCTGCCGAAGTTTCATCTACTGCCTGTGCCTCTTTCGCTGCATCATCTGCTTCAAGATCCTCAAAGACATCCTTCTTGTCGAAAATATCCGGTTTCCTTACCGAAAGCAAAACGGCATAGTAAATTAACGTTACAATAACCACTCCGACAATAACGAATATCGCGATTGAATTAAGCTTAGTTAAAAACTCAAGTTTAAATATATAGAACGAAATATCTAGTCCAAAAATTGGATCCTTTAATCCGAACTTTGAGGAGTTCGCAAACATGAGAAATGATTGCCACGTGCTCGTAGCCGATACAAACGCTGCCACAACTCCGAAAATCACAGATATCACCCACGATAACACGTTTAGCTTGTGCATATCCGGAATTTCGTGTGATTCTATCTTACTAAAATATCCCTTTCTAAGGCTATTTAGATAAACTCGCACCAAAAGCCCTGAAAGCATGAATATTACAATCCCGAGCTTTAACTCTGTTGCAAGCTGCGTCCAAAAGACTCTGGTAAAGCCAAGTTCTCTAAACCACATCCAGTCTGTGAGAAAACCGACACTTCTACCGACTATAACTATCACAAAAATTGCTATAACAAGTAGCTTTCCAAAGACATTCCTTCGCTTACCTTCACCATTAAATTTGTACGTAACTTTTCCTTTTTTCTTATCCTTAGCCATAATTTCTCCAAAAACCACATAATGCAGCGGTAGCCATCAAGCCTGCCGCTGCATATACGTATAAATCACCCTTATAGTAGCAATTCAGAATTATCACCCAGCGATGCGAAATTTGTAAACTTTCCAATCACTTCGCTGATTCGCTGCGCAACACCGCTGTCCGGCGCAAAGTTAAGTATTAGTATCACTACCAATAACAGAACTAGCAAGATTGCTACGATAACCGCAATTACCGTTAGAACTCCGCCTTTACGCGACTCTTCATCGTCATCATCAACTACGGACGGTGCTACACTGCCTCCCTTGTTTACAGTGGTAACTGCAGCCTGAGCTGGCGAACTAACCAGAGTTGTTGCAGCCGTAATAGGTTCAGTAACATTGGCACTGCTACTGAGTTCCGATCCTGCATCCTTCTTTGCCGCTTCAAGTTTAGCTGACTCGGCCTTAACTGCAGCTTCGACTGTCTCATGATGGGCTTCAGCTGGAGTTTCTTCAGTTTCTTCCTCATCCTGATACTCTGCTAACACATCCTCCATAAGCGTATAGTCGGCACTGCCATCCTGCAGTTTCTTATACTCCTCATCAAGAAGCTGCTGGAACTCTTCATTCTTACGATAGAGAGTATAGAACTTATCTATCTTACGAGTTGCCTCCATCCCTGCATCATCAACATCTGTACCAAAGAGATCCTTCTGTAGATCATCAATCGACATAACCTCTTCTTGATTTAAATCCTCGTTATCGTCTTCCACAGCTGAAGTGTTAGCATCTGCTACATCTTCTGCAGAGAACAGCATATCAGCCTCTTCATCTGGTTCATCATCAATTGTATCGAATCCTAAAGCAGCCAACTCTGCCTCTAAGCTAGTTAAATCAGAGCGAGCCCCTGTCTCTGTAGCATTTGCTTCAGTCTTCGCCTCAGCCTTCGCCTGTACAGGCTCATGCACTAGTTCTTCGGCCGAAACAACTTCTCTTGCTGGCAGTTCAACTGTTTCTGAAGTATCTTTGCCGAGAAGTTCTGCTAGACGCTTCTGTAGGTTTGCAATTTCACTTTCTATAGCCTTTGCAGCTGCTAGCTCAGCATCCTCAGCCTTTTCAGCAGGTGCTGAAGCTACCTCTACGGTTTCTGATGCTGCATTTACGGACTCTGCCAGTGATGGTTTTGAAGCTATTTCTGCAGTTGGTTCTGAAGCTAGTTCTGAAACTGGCTCCGCAGCAACTTCTGTAGCTACTAGCTCCTCTTGCTCTTTTGGTTCAGTCGAAGTTTCCGAAACTGCTGCAACTGCTTCTGTAGCTACATCATCACTAGTATCATGCGAATCAACTGCTTCAGCAGTCTCTAATGCCGCCGGCTTATCAGCCTTTTCTGTCTCTTCATCCATGTATAGTTCAGAGTAGTTGACAGGCTCCTCATAAGGAACATCTATGTCATCATTACCGAATGCGAAATCATCTGATTCTGCTGTAGCTTCAGTTTCAGGTTCAAGTTCGTAGTCCGTCTCTGGCTCTTTGTTATCATCTGTAAGCTCATCGTACGAGAATGTCTCTGGCTCATCATCGTCATCCTCATCATCGAGATCAAATTCCTCAGCTTCAGCGCGTTCCTGTGCACGCGAAACCCTGCTTGGCTTCACGTAGTCGAGATACTGGCTTACAGTCTCCTCATCTTCATCTGTATCTTCAATATCAATATCAAAGTTGAATAAATCATCGTCTGATTTGTCTGCATGAACATCTTCTTTATCAGCGTTCTCATGGTTACCGATAAATGCAGAAAGCTCTGTCTCAAATTCATCTTCTGGAAGCTTAAACTCGTCCCTAGTGTCAGCTGCGGACACATGAACCATATCATCAACGAAGTTATGTGGTGGCTCTGCTTGGAACACTTCCTCGTGCGACTTGCGGCGAGCACTTAGATACTCATCAAAATCCGCAGAAGCTGCATCTAGTCTATGCGAAACTTCCTTCTCATCCATCTCGCTTGCCTGCTTCTCCAGTTCAGCAACGATATCGTCCTTGAGTTCTGTGTATCCCTGAGTGTGCTCCCTTTCTTCATTAGGTAGAATAGAATCACTAAAATCAGAGTCAGCCGAAACGGATGCTTCTTCAGCTTCCTTCGCAGCCTTCTCTCGCTCTTCTTTTTCCTGCTTCATGACCTCTATGAAGTTCATAGTGCGTCCGTGACCAGATGCCGGAGCAGCTGCGGAATCACGCTTTAGAATTTCCTCGAGGGAATCCGGCTCCTCAGCCTTATGCGCAGGCTCAGCAGTATTGTGCCTATCCCAATCATTATTAACTGAACTGAACGACTGTGTTACGGCTTCAGCTTCCTCATCGTCAATCCCAGTTGTCTCCCAAGGGGATCTGATTTTCTTAGTAGGTTTCTTATGGCTCTCCTCAATTACAGAGCTCCAATCGAAAGAAACCGAACTTGTTTTCTTCTTAGGCTCCTTAATCTCTAAATCCTCGGATCCGAAATTAAAGTCGAACTTCGTAGAAGATTCTCTCTTGTCCATCATATTTCCTTCTCTATTCGACGAACTAAACGCTGTATGTTCGTGTACTGATGGTTCTGCATCAAGGCTCAATCTTGCACCACATACACTGCAAAATTTAGCGCCTTCTGTTACTTCATTGCCACAATTGCTACAGAACATTGTTACCTCCCAAATCCACTAAAAACACTCGAGCGAGAAACTCGCTTTTGTGCTGGTTGTCAATCTTCTATAAAGATTCATTGGAAATTATACAACAAGGATAAGTTAATAGCAAGATTTCGCTTGCAATTAGTGGAATTCGCGCAATAAATACATAATTTTGTACAAAATTATCGTCATTTTGTACTATCTTTTCCGCCTTTTTTGTGATAACCTTATCCGTCAAGAGGCATGCGCAACATCAATAGATAGGAATTAGTCCCACCCGTGTTCCTATTTATTGTGGAAATATTGTATTTCCTGCACCTGTTTTAAATCGCGCTGCTTCTTTTTTTATTGTATCATGATTGATTTTGCTAAGGTTTAGTTATTGTGATGAATTGAAATGTTTTTAACGTATTTTATAAATACATTTGTGTATGAACGATAAGATATAAGCACATAAAATTGCTTATGCACATCACACGCCCTATCTGAATGCATGTGCAACTAAACGCTTAAATTAAATTCTAATTTAATTCGATTTTTTTCAAACTTTTTCTTGACTGCCTTATAAATCAATGCTAGACTATATAAGCTGTTAAGCGAACAACTAAATATGTGTGATTAGCTCAGCTGGCAGAGCACCTGACTCTTAATCAGGGTGTCCAGGGTTCGAACCCCTGATCACGCACCAAAAAGCGCAACTCGATAGGGTTGCGCTTTTTTTATTTTGTATAGTTACATTTTGATAGCATTTAATTTTCACATCTTAAAAGCCATTCTTTAGTGTTATCTAAAAAATGGCTTTTGTATGGTTTTAAAGATTCGCCTCGTTTCTCCCCTACTTCAAATCCTCCAGCTTATTATCCTGGCGTTTTATCTTGCGCGTAGTCGTCCTCACGAAATCTTCTTTGCGGACGTAGACCTCGCGGATTCGCTTGAACGGAGCGAGCCCCATATTGAGCTCCGTGACAACACCTTTTATAAGCGTTTCAAGCTCATCGTCTGACGGAATACTTCCGAGTTCATCCTTTATCTCGTCTTTATCTGGAAGAATCTGTACTGCAACTACATCCTCTGATTCGCCTGATGCAAATACCATCGAATCGGATATGTATGGATGTCTATTGATATAGTCCTCAATTTCCTCAGGATAGATGTTCTCTCCAGCATTCGTTACGATTACATTCTTAGCGCGCCCAGTCAGGAATAGCCAGCCATCCGCATCAAAGTATCCGATATCACCCGTTCTGAGCCAGCCATCCTCAAGTACTTCTTCAGTTGCCTCGGGGAGGTTATAGTAGCCGAGCATGACATTTGGACCTTTAAATAATATCTCTCCAATACCATTTTCATCTGGGTTAATGATACGCACAGTTCCTGTCTCCACTGGCACTCCTACAGATCCAGATTTATCATACCTCGTCTTAGAGGCGCTCTGAGGTGTGCCTGTAATTAGCGGTGTGCATTCGGTCATTCCATACCCCTGAAGCACCATAATCCCAAAGTCTTCAAAGTCCCTGCAAATATCTGGCGCCAGCGCAGCAGCTCCCGTGATTACTAGCCTGAGCTTGCCGCCGAGTTCATTTATAATCTGCTTAAATAGAGTTCTGCTCACATTTACGCCGAACTTTCGTGCACTGCGGCTAGCCTTCAGAGCTCTCCTGAACGTCTTTTCCTTTCCCGACTTCTTAATTGTTTTCATGATTCGGCCGTGAATCATCTCGAGAACCCTCGGTACCACTATAACAACCGTATTCTCAGCTTCGTGCATATTCTTGACGATATATTTCATGCCCTCGCAAAACGCAGTGCTTGCCCCGCGATATAGCACGAGTAGCATTCCGAGCGTGCATTCATAAGTGTGGTGAATAGGCAGTATCGAGAGCGTCTTATCCCACGGATGGATGTTCGCCACGCGGCACACATCCATGATATTTACCGTGATATTGCGATGAGTTAGCATGACTCCCTTAGGAGTGCCTGTAGTCCCTGAAGTGAAGAGAATTACCGCCATTTCGTCTGGATCTATTTCAGCATCCGCAAAAGAAGCATCTCCTCCTTCAAGCTTATCCTCGCCCTTGATTAGCAGTTCTCTCCATAGGTGAACCTTCCTACCAGCCCTTTCAAATTCAGTCACATCCTTAAGTAGTGTCTTTGGCTCATCCTCGAGCGATACTCTATCGCCGTAAAATTCTGTGATTATAAGATCTGTGATTGTTATGATATTAGAGAGCTTAGGGGCACATTCAGATGAACAGATTACCGTATGGCAGTTTGACGCATCGAGGAGGTTCTTTATCTCTTCTCCACCGAGCTCTTTGTCGATTGGAACCACGACAAGTCCAGCGTTCATAACCGCAAGATAGGAGGTTATCCACTCATAGCTCCCCTCTCCAATGATCGCAACGCGTCTCTCATCCTCTACCAGCTCAAGCAGCATAGTGCCAATGGCTTCGACATCATGGCCTAGAACCTCATAAGATACAGGGATGTATTCTCCACCACGTTTTTCTTTTACCCAAAAAGCAGGCCTCTCACTGTACTTTTCAACGCTTCCAGCAAGAAGGTCCTTGAGCGTCGTAATCTCTCGAATGTCCTTGTACCAGTAGCGACCACAATCCGAGCCTTTCTTCTCGATAAACGAGTTAGCTCCAAACGGGTTAGCTATAGCCTCACTATTAATCGTGCTTCTCATATCATTCATAGCATGCTCTCCACACAAAATTACTTTTAGTTATCGTTAATCATATCATATATTCGATTTTAAATTAAGCAAATCGTCATGCTACGCATCACATACTAGGCGCGAAGCATTCCCTTTTGCCTAGTAATCCGCTCGGCAATGTGTTTGATTTTATATAATCGCCGTGTTGCAATTTTCACATAGCCTTTAGATTTTTCATGTATTTATTTGGTACAATAGGCAACATAAGTTATTCCGAACGTAAGGAGACGGTATGAATTACGCAAAGATTAGATCGATAGCGCACCTCGTGTCTCTCGTATGTCTACTACTTATCTTCGTAGTGTCTACGAGCAAGTACGTCGCTGCTGCTACTCAGTCCGATTCAGCTCGTACAGGCATCCCCGCAAAGATAACTGCTCAGCACAAGCAGGAATCCGACATTCCAGACTGCACTGAGATTGAAGTTGCTGTTGATGCAGCTAATGTGCCTGTCCCAACTATGACAGATTCAGTAGCTGACACTGTTGCTACTCATGCAACTACCACTTCTTATTCAGCTCCTTTAGTTTCAACTGGAACTAATACTATAAAGGCAGTCGAGGATGAGAAGGCAAAGAAGAAAGCTGAAGAGGAAGCAAAGAACAGCGAGTCAAGTCGCACAGCTACTTCCATAAAATACACTTATTCTGGAAGTGTTCTCTCTAAGTCCAAGGGAACCAACAATGGTCCTTCTGGTAAGGAGACCTACTACAATCTCAACATGTCGAGAGTTGTAGCGGCTATGGGTAGATTTGGATATTCATCATCTGACTACTGGGTTAGAGCAGATGGAGTTAAGATGCTAGGCAACTACGTAATGGTTGCAGCTAGCTACAAGACTCACCCTAAGGGTTCTTTAGTCCCAACATCTCTTGGAACTGGTATCGTATGCGATACAGGTGGTTTTGCGACAAGTAATCCAACGCAGATAGACATAGCGACAAATTGGTAAGAATTTACGGCTTTCGTAATCGATATTATACCGGCAAAAGGATCCCTATAATCCCCGCGCTACACGAACATCGAAGAGAGAGCCTCGGTCCGTTGATGCACGGACGAATATATTTGTGATGATAGGAGTTAAGAGAAGCAAGCAATGTGCTGGCTTCTCTTTTGTTGATTCTCTGCTCATATTTCTGCAGCTAAGCTAAATATTCCTAGCAGCTCCTCTCGATTAGTTATAAGATAAGGGTAGTTATTTGTAAATTACGAGGTACTAACATGGAGAGATATACTTTTTCTGCGGTGACGGCTAAGTCAGATGTTTATGTAGGGCTTCTTTTCCCTGCTCTAATAATGCTGCCCATCCTAGTGATACAACTGCTTCTGTTCTACCTCAATCTCAGTGATGTAGTTAAGACTCATCAAGTTCTTTTCATCTTGATTATTTTTGCCTGCGTTAATTACAGCTTTTATTTAGCTAAAAAAATGCAATCGAGATTTGTCAAAGACTATATCGTCATGCTTGACGGAAGCGAAGTTACCATTCTGTGTGATAATAAGGAGATCCTCTCGGGCACTGTAGTTTCATGTAAATTAAAGGACGTAGAATCTAAATTTTTCGCAAAAGCTGCCTCATTAGATATCTTCACTGACTACGAAGATATAAAACTTCGTGCCAGAGCCAGGGAAGGTGGGAGTTTACTATCCCCTAACTGGAACCCTTTTGCAACAGGCAGTATATCTGATGTGGATGTGCTCCTGTCACTGGGCAGAAGGATTGAGAATATGCTGGGGGCTGAATGAATTTTCGCCGACTAAAGAATAACAGAAAGCTCGAGTACGAGCTTTCTGAAAATCTATCATACAAATATACTATCTACTCTGCTCCGCTAGGCGCTCCTGTTCAGCTTTCTTGTCCATCTTGAACTGTTTGCGGAATTCCTCTGGGCTGCTTGGAAGCTTTTCTATGTCGGATTTGTTGTATAGGGTGTAATATGGTCTCTGTTTATCTAGTGAGTCCTTATCAGCATTTAGACTTCCCAATTGATATTTCCCCCATTTTGACTTTTGTATTATCCTCCAAGCTGTTCTCTTATCATTTTCATAATTTATGTATTCATAACTATTAATTCTATTATTTTTTACAGCAACAGTATCTTTAAATCCTACCCCCGCTTGTTCACTTGGTTTAATCAGGAAGTTTCCATTCTTTATTTTATATTTCCCGAAATACATATCTATAATAGGTCTACTTCCATCTCCATCTTCATCGTAATTCTCTTCATTCCTTCTGCTGTCGTCATACATTAGTACATATGTCCCATCATTTTTGAATTCGATATAATATCTTGGATCATCTTTATCAGGGTATTCAGTATAGTAACCACTCATGTACACAATATTGTTCTTTATTTCTGTAGTTCTTTTTGGCAACATAATAACAATGATCGTAGAAATTACAGAAATCAATATTACGAAAACAACAATTATCTTTTTATGTTCTACTAGTCTTGCCATATCCACACCTCAATTCAAAATCATCTACTCGATTTCTCCATATAATTTCATCGTTATGTTCCATTTTTTTAGGAGCCTCAAATATCACACTATTCCCCTTACTATCTTTTATCTGATTCATATTCTTATCAAGAACTTGTTTAGAGTTCTCTCTAAACTGAGGTTCATAGGTTGGGTTTGCTGGCTCCACATCAAGCACCCTATGCACCTTGTCATTGCTACGTGCATAATTAAAGCTAGAACAGTTTACCTTAGCATCCTGAGTAGCACGCTCGTCCAAAAGAGTGAGGAATTTACCATCACCATTAATTATAAACTCTGAACGAAATCTGGCATTGGTAACAACTTTGAGATTTATTCCGCCGTTTGCATAACTGTGTCCATCTGGATATTGCTCACCATTATTATATGACTTAAGATGCAACCTCATAGACTCCTCTGCTGTCCAGTTCCAGATTTTCTCTTTGACTATATAGTTTATCAGTTTTCTTCGTCTGTTCGGCCTTTGTAGTTATCCACTATGTATTTAGCCTGCTGATAGGATATTACGTATCTGAACAGATGAAGTTGATTTCCATGCATACCACATGTTGTCATATACTTTGGTTACGACCAAAGGAAAACAGAAAGCTCGTGTTCGAGCTTTCTGAAAATCTATCATAACATCATAACAGATATGCTATCTGCTCTGCTCCGTTTCATTTAGATGCTCCTGTTCTGCCTTCTTATCCATTTTGAACTGTTTGCGGAATTCCTCTACAGAACTAGGAAGTTTCTTTATGTCGGATTTGTTGTATATGCAATAGTACCATTTCTTATCTATGGCTTTTTTGTCCATAGACGTTCTTGATAATATATAGTTCCCTTTATTATTTGTAAATACTCTTTCTGTCATGACTTCGTATTGACTGAATGTTCTAGTATAATAATAATTAATTACATTCGAGTTAACCGCACCCATATCCTTAAATTCAACGTATGCAGATTTAGCCTTAGATAGGATATATCTGTTATTTCTGTCAATTACATATTTGCCATAAATAATCTTTATATACGGATGACTCCCGTCACCATCCTGATCATAATCCTCAATAGTTCCTCTACTACAATCATCCATTAATATAAATGTTTTATTTTTTTTAAATTCTATATATAATCTTTGTTGATGGTTTTGTGGATATCTACCATAGAAACCACATAAATACACATGATTATTTCTTATTTCCTTAATATAATCTGGTTTAAAACATGCATTTCTTATAATAACAATCATTATAAGTACTATAATAATTGCGATAGAGCAAAGACCCATTTTTTTACATTTACTACTCATGATAGAACTCTTCCCTTAAATTTTTTCTGAAATTTATTAACATTATTTTCATATTGATTCACATTAGATAATTTAGGTGCAGCAAATATTTTTTCTTTTCCTGTGTTTGGATCAATTATTCTGTTGCCATATTTATCATGAATGTATCTGGCTTCTTCTCTAAATTGAGGCTCATAATTGTATTTCTCACCAGCAGGGTCTACATCAAGCACCGTATGCACTTCGTTATTACAACGTGCATAATTGAAGCTAGAACAGTTTACCTTGGCATCCTGTGTAGCATCTTTGTCCAAGAGTGCAAGGAATTTACCATCACCATTAATTATAAACTCTGAATGGAATTTACCATTAGTAACGACTTTGATATTCACTCCTCCATTTGCTGTACTGTGGCCGTCTGGGTATATATTCGTTGTTATTGATAAATGCGTCTAACTTTTGCTCTATAACCATAGTTTTAGAATTAACTTCACTAAGATTATCTATAGCCTCTCTACATTGGGCTTTGATTTCGTATGGGTCTAAATAAAATGCGGTTTAAAGTGTCACTTAGTATATCATTACTTAATGCGAAAACAGAAAGCTCGAATACGAGCTTTCTGAAAATTATCTACTGACTTTACTCTGCTAAACGCTACTGTTCCGCTTTCTTGTCCATTTTGAACTGTTTGCGGAATTCCTCTGGGCTGCTTGGAAGCTTTTTTATGTCGGATTTGTTATAAAGGAGATAATAATATACATCTTTTCTATATGATTTCTTGTCCTCTGTTGGAGCTCCTAGCATGTATCGTCCATTTTTAAGTTTACATACTATATCCCCCACTGCACGTAAATCCTTTTCATAGTTTTTTTCTTTATAAAAAGAGATTACACCTCTATCTACTGAAGCTGAATCTTTAAATACAACTCTAGCCCCATTAGTGGGTTTTATTAAGTAGTTCCCATTTTCCATTTTATACTTGCCAAAGAAACAGATTATATTTTGCGCATAGCCAGCCCCATCATCTCCATAATCCTCTTGACTACGCCTGCTATCGTCATACATCAAGACAAAGTTCCCATCATCTTTAAACTCGATATATGATCTAGAATGATTTTTTGAAGGATATTTCCCATACAGGCCCCCTATGTATACTGTACTTTTTTTAATTTCTGTAATCGGCTTAGGTACAAACACTGTTGTATAAAATATAATTGCTATAGTAGTTGTTAACAATACAGCCATCAGAGCTATCCCTAGTTTTATTATGCTTTTTTTACTCATAACTTCACCCTATCCTTAAAGTTCTTCCTATTTTGCTTTAATGATGTACTATCGTCACTATTTAATATCTCTGGTGCTATATATCTTCTTTCTTTGTATGTAATCCCATTTTTATCTTTTAAAAATAGTGACTCATCTCTAAATCTAGGTTCATAACCAGTTTCTTTAGCTGGAAATACATCGAACATCTGGTGATAATTATCATTTGCAGTGGCATAATTAAAGCTTGAGCAGTTAACCATGGCATCTTGAGTAGCGTCTTTATCTAAAAGAGTGAGGAATTTACCATCCCCATTGATTATAAATTCAGAGCGAAACTTTCCATTCGTAACAACTTTAAGGTTAACCCCACCATTAGCATTACTGTGTCCTTCAGGAAAAATATATCTATTCACATCCTTATCATAATACCTTTTTTGATGCAGTCGTGCTGATTCATCTACTGACCAATCTACATTATGTTCCCTGATATATCTTGTCAGTTTTTCTTCATCAGTACCTTCTGCATACAAGTTCGAAATATATTCAGCCTGCTGATAGGAAATTACGTATCTAAACAGATGCACTTGTTTTCCTAATTTTCCTTTTAGTGCATTTTCGATATGTATTCTCTTTTCTATATTTGCCAGTGCTATAGGATTTCCTTCAGGGGTAGGCAGGAATGCCGTTCTTACTGTGCTCGAAATGCTGCCCCAGAATTTATCGTCGGGCTCAAGATTAGGATCAATTTTGTTTGCAATACGTCTTAAATCGTCAGCTGATGAATTCTCATCAATACCGTCCATACCTGTAACTTTCATCAGCATCTTGAGCTTCTTCTTGCTTTCGGATGCTGATAATCCTTCTGCTTTCCACGCATACCACATCTTTTTAAAGACTTCACTACCAACTAGTTGAGTTTGTTTATTGCACTTATCTATCTCTACAAGCACATTACCAGATGGAATCTTTCCTGCTATATTCTTGTTAATATATTTGGCGTAAGCCTTTATTCCATCGACTGCCCAGCCTTGTTTTTCTAGCAGAAGTACATTTGTCGTTACCTCACCCTGGTACTTTTCCCATGTTTTATCATCTATTGACTTAGGTCTCTTAATGCTGAACATGTTTATAACATCCAGCTCTTTTACCTCTTCCTTTAGCTTTGCTCGCCATGAAGCTGCAAGGTTTGGATGAAATGCGCCCGCTCTAAATGATTTACCGAGATCCGACAGGGCTGCGTTTATCTGTTCGGCTGTGCTATCTCCGGTGCTGAATAGGTTCTTTGTGGCATTCTCTATATCGTAGTATGCCTGCTCTTGTTCTTCCCAGATTTCAAGCATCCTGCGGTGGTTATCTGCTAGGTGATCGTATAGCGACGCTCTTGTGCTTTGATTTTCTGCATAGACTGCGATTGCGGCGTATGTAACCGCATTCTCTCGGCAGCGGCTTGCCCTATCCTCATATGCACGAATTCTACCTCTTGCATACTCCTGTCCTTTGAGGATTTTATCACCATCCAGGACTTTATCACCGACACTGCTCATGAGGGTTTTGTATTCGCCTATATTGTATTTAATTAGCGACCTAATACTTTGTAGCACTGTCTTGTAGTCTGCAATCTGCTGCTTTAGGGCATCGAAGGCTTTGCTCTCAAGCTCACTATTGTTGATAAATTCATCTAGTTTATGCTCTACATTTATGGTCTTTGACGATACCTCATGCAGGTTATCTATGGCCTCTCTGCACTGAGCTTTGATTTCTGCTGGGTCTAAGTAAAAACTTGCACTCACACTATTACTTCCTTTCGTAGATTTCTGCTTTCCATATCTTCTAAGAATGCTGAATTTAAAAATTTTAGCACCTGTCTTATAGAGGTTTTCGAATCATCTATTATCCTGCTTTTCTGCTTCTTTCGCAATTATAAGCTGCTGATATAGCCTATCTTCTTCATCGAACAATCTTACGTGATGACGTTGCACTTCATTTCTTACTTCATCATAATCACTATAATTCTGCATGCTCGCTATACCAAGTGAATCGCAGGTATTGTCGATTATCCCGATTAGTTCATTATCATCGTTTCTGCAAAGTTCATATCTGACTTGTTCATTTAGCTGCGCATTACCACTTGCAAAATAGTGTTCATCATCGATTTCACTACCTACTTTGCGCTTCAGATACTCAAGTTCATCATGCTTTCCCTCAAACTCTCTAAGTTTGCCTCTTATCTCTTCTTCTGTGAAATTCTTCATATTATCTATCTAGCCTTGGTGCTTTTGACTGCAACTGCATGCTTATATCTCGGTCAAATTCATCGAATTTCACACCGAGACTACGGATATTATGTGCGTCTACAGTTATTGTCTCGTCAAACTTTGAAGTAGCGTTTCTTATCTTGTCGTAGGCTGTTTTGCTGCTTTTATTTGCTGTTATCGTCGATCTACCATCCTGAGAAGCTAATGGACTAAGTCTTATATCACTAGATGCGCCAGTGATGCTGCTTGCTATGGAAGATGTGGTGTCCTTGTTTATTTTTATTGATTTTGTCATTATGAGGTTTCCTGTTCTTTTTTTTATTTTATTTAATTATTTTACCATAAATTGTAGAATTATTATATCTCTAGATTTGCATTATTATCTGAGTCAAATGCACTATTCTTAGACTCATTTTAGATTTTCATTCACAGTCACTCATTTTTATATTATTTATAAATTTTCATTTACAGTCACTCATTTCATATTCTTTATAAATTTTCATTCACAGTCACCAATTTCATATTCTTTTGTGGTAGAATTCAACCTATGAAAATTTTAGTAATTACGATGTTTATACTCATGTACGTCGTGATGATCTTCTTCCAGAAGTTCCGCGTACATGCCGCACTGACTTCAGCAGCGGTTTTCTTAATAGCTGGTGTTATGTCCGCTAGTACAGCGATTCAGTCGGTGAACTGGAACATTTTGCTGATGATATCCGGCACGATGATTCTCGTGCACTATTTTATCGATTCTAAGATGCCCAACAAGCTTGCCGACATACTCCTAGATAGATCCAAAAACATGTTGATGGTTATAATCTTCATGTCGCTATTCTCTGGATTTATCTCTGCATTTGTAGATAATGTCGCGACTGTACTCATGGTAGCTCCTGTCGGGCTAGCTATCTGCCGCAAGCTCGATGTATCCCCCGTTCCGATGACGCTGTCGATTGCCGTCTCCTCGAATCTCCAAGGTGCAGCTACACTCGTTGGTGATACCACTTCGATGATGCTCGCTTCGTATGCAAAGATGGATTTCTCATCCTTCTTCGTATTCCACGGCAAGCCAGGAATCTTCTTTGCCGTAGAACTCGGGGCTCTCGCAACAGTGCCTGTTATGATGATTCTATTTAGAAAGTATAGGCAGCCTGTTGCAGCTGAGGAATATACAGAAGTAAAAAATCTCGTTCCGACATATATGCTGGTAGGGCTAGTAGCGACGCTGATATTCGTGTCGTTCTTCCCGAACAAGCCAGACATAACTAACGGTGCTATATGTATAACCTTTGCGGTCGTTTCTATCATTTTCGATTACGCAAAAAGGCGCGATGGCGACCGTACAATTGCAGCTTTAAAGGATGCCGATATCGAGACGCTACTACTACTATTCGGACTATTTATAGTAATCGCTGGGCTCACTGAAGTAGGCGTTATCAAAGATTTGTCTGACCTTATCGTGAGGACTGGCGGGAGCAACATGTTCATCCTCTACACGATTATCGTCTGGGGTTCGATTCTGATTTCGGCTTTCGTCGACAACATCCCATATGTTGCAACTATGCTTCCTGTGCTTCAAGATGTTTCATCGTCACTTGGTGTCGATCCGACTCTTCTATATCTCGGTCTACTCTGCGGAGCAACGCTAGGTGGCAACCTCACTCCGGTCGGGGCATCTGCGAATATAACGGCGGTAGGCATTTTAAGGAAGAACGGAGAGATTGTAACCTTTAAGGAATTTATGAAAATCGGAGTGCCGTTTACGCTGACGGCAGCTACAGTCGGCTATGCATTCATATGGTTCATATACGGCTAGAGAAATTGCAAATCAATATAAACTAAGAGGGATTCATTTATGAACCCCTCTTTTGTTTCTCTATTTCCTCATAACTGTATTCGCTTCTGGTGTATTATTGCTTCTCTAGTTTATATATTTTTTACTGCTCTATCTTCCACTTCTTAGCGAGTTTGTCGTAGGTGCCGTTTTCCTTAAGATGCTTTAGTCCCTTGTTGATTTTCTTAAGAAGCTCCTTGTTGTCGGTCTTAACTGCAATCGCAACATCAGCAACGCTATCAGGCTTTATATCGCCTACTATTTTGTACTTATCTCCCTGCGAAGCAACAATATCTACAGCAACAGGCTTATCAACAAGAACTGCATCAACATCACCATTTCCAAGCTGCTGAAGCGCTGTTGTGTTCTGGTTTAGGATAACTGTTTTGGATACTTTACCTTCCTTCTTGAGCTGCTCTGCTATATCAGCCTGAGAAGTACCAGTCTGCGCTGCTACCTTGAGCCCGCTTCCCGATGTGAAGTTATCCCAACCTGTTATGCTTGTATTGTCTTTCTTTACAAGCAAAACAATTCCTGTCTTATAGTAAGGATCTGAGAAAGCCACCTTCTTAGCACGCTCAGGCGTCACATTCATGCCAGCGATTACGATATCCGTGCTGTCAGACTTGAGCGCAGGGATGAGTGCATCAAATTCAAGTGATTCGAATTCGACCTTGAAACCTTGATCCTTCGCAATAGCCTTCATAAGGTCCATATCAAATCCTACAATGTCTCCATCCTTATTTGTCGTATCAAATGGAGGGTAGGTCGGTTCAGTCGAAACCTTGTATACCTTGTCCTTGCCACCACATGCAGAAAGTGCTCCTGCCATAATTAGGCACATCATGAGTGCCAAAATCTTTCCGATAGTCTTTTTCATTTTACTGCCTCTTTCTTTAAAATAATGTTCGCTCTAAATATTTTCTCTAAATTCCGCTACTTTTAATTTGACATCCACATATTTATGGTTTTCACTTATCCGTGTTTGTGCTGATACTATAATCGCTCTTTCTGACTACCGAGAATTGCATCAGTTTTTCGGATGTGCATAAAGCTGTTTATATGTGTATTTTTAGTAGTTCTTATGTATTAATATACTCTCTCTTCTTCCTTTTGTCAACGCCTTTTTGAATTTTATTTCATGTTTTCGGTTTTTTATTCAATAATGTGTAAAATTAATACACAGGCCCCGCATGTTGCTTGTTGCCTATGTATCCTGGTTTTAGAACATTCCCATATTCTTAAACAGAAATAACCACCCGAATATGGTTAATATAGAAAAACCAGTTGTGAATATTACTGCATTACCTGCAAGCTCTCCATCGCTGCCCATAGACTCTGCCATTGTATATGATGACACTGAGCAAGGCGCTGCCATCATAACTATCAGCGATACGAACTCTACATCTCTGAAGCCGAGCAGCATCGCTATAGGTAGTCCAATTGCTGGGAGTACTATTAGCTTGGCAATTATTGATATACTAAGGTTCCGCCTGCCAGACTTCACACTTTTGATATTGAACGAGGCCCCTAGTAGCATCATCGCCATCGGAGTCGTGCATTCAGATAGAGAATAGACAACCCTGCCTATCGATTTCGGCACTGTTATATTGAGGGATATCACTATACCTGCTGCCACGGCACCGAGAATTATCGGGTTAGTGGCAATCTTGCGGAGCATTTTAGAGATGCTAGCACGACCACCACGGTAATACTCCAATATTATGACAGCTAACACGTTGTACGTCGGTACGATTATAGTGACGAGTATAGCTGTCTTGGATACATTTCCTGCACCGCATATATTAATAGCGATTGGAAGCCCCATAAGTACGAAGTTGCTTCTATACATCGCCTGTATCATCGCTCCACGTGTCTCTGGTTTCTTCTCCAGCTTTTGAACCACTGGTATGCTAAGCGCTATGTAGGATAAAAGAAATACAAGTGCAAATACTATAAGTCTTGGGCTCAAAGCCGTGCTCAACTTCGCTCCATATAGGTTCTCGAACATCATCGGTGGGAAGAGCACAATAAAGACGAGGCGATTGAACCTGTGCACCTCGTCATCGTTTATAAGGCCTACTCGCTTTACGAGCATCCCGATTATCAGATATATCATCAGCGGTACTACCGCATTTATGCAAATCCAGAAATTCTGTATCATTATAACCTCGACATGACTAATTCTGCGTATTCGCGGCATGTTGCACCGCCTGCCATTCCCGTCATTCGTGGTCCAAGCTCCTTATCAGCTGCTTCTAGTGCATCTTCAAGCCGCTTCGATTCATCTCTATAGCCCACATGTGAAAGCATCATCACCGCTGCCTTCAGAAGACTTGACGGATTGGCATATTCGCCCAGCCCTTCTTCAATCATGCGTGGAGCACTGCCGTGAATTGCTTCAAATATCGCGTAATTCCTGCCGATATTCGCACTTCCAGCCGTTCCGACTCCGCCCTGAATCTGAGCTGCCTCGTCAGTAATTATATCACCATACAGGTTAGGAAGTACAAAAACTTGGAAGTTGTTTCTAATCTCCTTATTGACTAGATTAGCAGCCATGATATCGATGAACCACGAATCCGTCTCAATCTCTGGGTATTCCTTAGCGACCTCACGGCAGATATTAAGGAAATTGCCATCAGTCTTCTTCATGATATTGGCTTTAGTCACTATGGATACTCGCTTCTTGCCGTTAGCTCTCGCGTATTCATATGCTGCGCGAGCGATTCTCTCTGTGCCCTCGTCTGTCGTCACCTTGAAATCAACCGCCAACTCTCCCGTGATATATTCGCCCTTGCTGCCTAATGCATATTCTCCTTCCGTGTTTTCACGGAAGAATGTCCAGTCGATTCCTTCTTCTGGAATTGCAACTGGTCTGACAT
>ERZ773180.660-NODE-660-length-19893-cov-5.091289_pt1 | contig 19893 bp, 26 predicted proteins | sample MGYA00511080_ERZ773180 | MGnify/ENA primary metagenome ERZ773180 (study PRJEB29015, sample SAMEA2738175) | human oral metagenome | biome: human oral; feature: human-associated habitat; material: saliva | place: China | collected 2178 ...
TATAACCTAAAAAACTCTTCAAAAAATAAACCATTATAAAAATCCCTATAATGTTCAAATTTTTTAATTGCTCCTGTACCTTTTATATTCCCTTTAAATTTACTGGCTTTCAAATAATCCAAATATTCATTTTTATCAGAAATTTTAGGACATGTCCCATGAGAATTTAGTGTAACAATATTTATAGTATGATTACACGCATTTATTACATTATTAAGCTGTGTATATAATTTATTATTAAATGCTGCAACTCTTATGCTTTTGAGATCTAAATATAATGTTTTAATGTTATCATTTACATCATTAATAATATTTGCACTATCAAAACCCACTAAATTCGTACTTTTTAGAAATACTGGTTTAATTTTTAAGTCTTTATATAAAGTAATAATTATTTGTGCATTAGTAATACTGATATTCGTACTTTCATTTTCTGTATTATAAGTATTTAAAATATAAATGTTTCTATTACTAATATAAGTATTATATAAAAACTTTATATCTTTTATGATATTATTTTTGATATATTCCATTAATTCCTGCATATCTTCAAAAATTGAAGGTACTCCCAACCCATTATATTGGGTATCTAATATTATATATGGGTCACCATTATTATTAACAAGATATAACAAAAGTCCTTTATAATTCAATAAAATATATTCTCCTTTCTTTACATTAGTAGGAGGTGTATATGTATGTAATGTATTTTTAAATATTAAATCCTGCGCAATATCTTTTAATACATTATCTGTATCTGATTGTATGAGTTCCTTTGAAAAATCAAACATAGTTTTATATCTATCCTTTAATTAGTTATATGCAAATATACTAATTATTTTATATATAATGAAACATTATATAGTTAAAAATTACTAATTAATTTATTTAAAGTTTCTAAAGGGTAATTTCTAAAATCATTTTCCCAAATTATATAAACTTCTTTTATACCATTCTGTTTTATTTCATTTTCTCGAGCTTTATCACGTTTCCATATTTCACTTACGCCCACACCTAATATACAATCAGTTTCCTTATATATAAGTGGATTAGCATGCCAGAAATCTCCATAAAATTCAACTGCTACGTTTAAAGTTTCGTCATAGTAATCTAAATGATACTTTCCTATAAGCTTTTCTCCAGTTCCTAATACATGTGTGTATATTTTATTTTCAGGAAATTCATTACTTAATAACATAAAAAATTCATCAGCTATATAAGAGAAACCTTTACCACCACTACCCGTTAACCTTTTATCAGCAAATTCTTTATATTTTATGGTACCAATCTCTTCACCATACTCCTATATAAAATATTCCAATGAGCATGTGTAACTCTATCTTTCTATATAGTGTTTCCAACGTTCATTTCCTTTATCCTCGCCATAACGTGCAATAAAGTTATTTAATGTGCATGCTCTTGATTTATTATATAATTTAAATTCTTCTTTAGTCCAACCATATTTTTCTTTTTTATAATCATATGTATTAGTGACTGATTGTTTTTCACAATAGTGCCTCCACTTTTCCTTCCCTATATCATCTCCAAATTTATCTATATAAGTTTTTAACGTACGCTTACACACATTATTTGTAATCGACTTAAAATCTTCATCACTTACATTATAAAGTACTTTAGAACGATTTGTTGCTGGATTTAGCGGTGATCTTCTATCAGGTATTTCAGGAAACATATTACATGCACAGTTATAACAATAATGTACATATTTTATAAATTAGATAATTATTTATAAAATATTTAAAAAGTTATCACTAAATATTAATAACTTTTGGGTTGTACACGAACCCTCTGAAATTTCTTGGATCTGTAAACAGATCATCAGAGTTCACTTTTAAATATTTGCGAAGTATATTCAAAGATGCATTTATATCTGCATTTATTTTAATCCCATTCTAACTGCAATATAATCCACGTTTAACTCGTTGACCACTAAATTTATAATTTAATTCAGTGGTTGAATTAAATACAGGTATATTATCATTATCTATAAACGATGCTTTTGATGTGTAACTTTCCTCTTGAATAACACAGTTTATTCCTAAAAGTTTACATTTATAGCTTAACATTTGAATTAATTTATTGAAAGGTATTTGAACAAAATTTTGATTAGTTTTCTTTCCAAGTTTAGTGTCTTGTTTCCAGTAATTAGTGTGACCAATTACAAGTGTATTTATATCATTAGAAACTAATTGATTCACTATATATCTTGAAGCTTTATGAAAATAATCTTCAATTTTATTTGAACGTTTATAATTTAACCTTTGAATTCTTTTACTTGTTTTAACATGATTTACCGTTTCACATATTGATTTGTACTTTGCAACTTGCTTATTATAATATTGATTTATAGACTTAACAGGTTTACCATTTATAATAAAGCTATTTATAACATTAGAGCTACAACTACATAAGTTATTAATACCTAAATCAATAGACATATATCTTTTATTATCTTGTTTATGTTGAATATCTGGAACTTCATGTATAAACTCTAAAATTATATAACCGTTTTTAGGTATCAATCTAATTTGCTTAATATTTAACTTACTGACTTCTAACCCAACTTTAATTAATATTTTTGTAGTTGGTATTTGTAATATACCATCTCTAAGTTTTTTATTTGACCATTGATCTAAAACTATTTGATTATATCCATCAATTTTTAAATATTGTGGCATCTACACTGGTAACGTATACATACCTCTATTTTTCTTCTTTAACAGTGCAAAGAAACTACTAAAGTTATTATCAACCTATCTAACTACATATGCTGCAATATGAGTTGGAAGTGCTTTAAAATCTGGATTTTGTGTTGACTACATTAACCTCCAGTTAGCATAATAATTTAAATATTTATATTTAACTGTTGTATCATCTTTAACTTTGAAGTAGTACTATCTAACATTATAAAGTGCAGCATTATAAAGATTCTTTGAAAGATGCATCATCTCCATTAAATCTTTATAAAATTCATGATTTGACTTTATTATATGTTTCTGTACTAATTTCATTTATAATTTATTTATCTTTAGGTATTAAATACCTAAATTATTTATTCATAATATTTTATATAGTAAATATAATTTTTATAATCTTTATATAATTTATTAATAACTTAACAACCTAAATGATAAGAATGACCATTGTAAATACGAGGATTTAAAAATGTTGCAGTTTTTGTACAACGCAACTGACCAAATAACTCATCATTTTCAGAAGGCTATTTGGTCAAAAAATAATTAGCATTGTTCCATCTAATTAGTCCATTACATTTTTTACATGTATATAAATCCTTATTACCTTGTATACTTTCAAGATAATTTATTACCTACTTATCAGTTAAAAATCTATCCTAATTATATCTCTTCATGTGTGTATGGGTCTACATTCTTAAATACTTTTTTTAATGTAACAAGTTTATCAGTGTCTATATTAATATCTTTCGCTTTAATAGAAATTAACTCCCCATTTCTAACTACCATACATGAATGATCTCCTGTAACTTCTACTTTTTTACCACTCTTAGATGTAATTGTAAATTTAGGCTTTGTTACCTTATGCCTCATAATATAGTTTATACTTTTAAATTTCTGATTTAAATCGTTATCTATTGCCAATGTAGTGCCACCTTTTACTGGTACAACTTCAGAGCCATCTGCACATTTAATAACAATATCTTTATTTAAAAATTTACTAATCTTAAAATAGTCATCAATTCGCATTTGACCACCGTCTTCTACATATATCATTGTATTACCACTGACACTATCAGTATCACCAGCACAAGTTAGGGATTCATCACCTTTAAGATAATCCAAGTCAAGTTTTTTCATTGGTGTTGTTTTACCTTTATCTATTGTAACTTGTTGTGCAGCTTCTGTGGAAATTCCGAGTTTTTTATGTAGTTCTGTATCATTTTGGAATATGCCACTGAAGTAATCATTTACAGAATTTTCAGAAAAGTGATTAAGGTCTTGTCCTTGAAGTGTAATAGATTCTGCAATATCTGTATTATGTGCAATAAAGAATTTGGATGCTGTTGCACCGTATACAGAGTTAATGAATTTTTTAAGTGCAAGCTGTTTAGTTTCATAATATCCAGATATACCTTCTAATCTTTTAACTTCATTTTCAAGAGTTTCAAGATCACATGTATAAGGGTCAATATCTGTAAATCTTCTTTTTTTATCTTCCATATATTTTATTTTGTTACTTCTATTATTAATGGTTTATAAGTCATTTTATAGTGTTCGTCTAATAATGATACACATGCTGTTTGTGTACCATCATAATTTATTAATTCATGAGATGATGAATGTAAATGACCTGTAAATTGGTATAAAGGTTTTTTCTTTTTAAGCACTTGTAATAACTCATAATTTCCTATATGATTATTAGGTTTTATCCATGGCGCTGTTTCTAAACATACATCATTTCTACCATAGCATGCATCATGTGATAATACAATATCTACATTATCTGACATTTTATTAAAATGTTCTGTTTCTGTTTCAGGTTCATACATAAATGCCCAATTACCAAATATGTGGCAATCAGGTGTACCAAATATAGTCCATGTAGTTACACAATCTTCAGCTAAGTATTCATATGTTTCATTACATAGATAATGTACTTTATTATATGATTGTAATAATTCTTTTACTTCTTTTGGTTTTCTCTCAAATATAAAATCATGATTACCTCCAATAATAAAAATATCTCCTGTGATATTTAATGATCTTAACCATGGCATAAATTTCTTATTTAACCATCGTAAAGAATCACATGAGTTAGTTTGGCAGTATAGCGGTACAATATCTCCACATATAAAGATGCATTCTGCTGTTTCTGTAATATTTGGTAATTGACCATGTAGGTCTGATATTGCTATAATTTTCATATATAATTATATGATAAAAAGTTAAAATAGTTTGTTATATATAAAAAGTGAAGAAATGTTTACTACCATTTCTTCACTCAACTTTAATAAATTATCTATTATGCAAAAAAATTATTTCTTGTTCTTCTTATTTTTCTTGTTATTCATTGTACTAAAAACCTTAGGTTGTTCAGCCTCGGCTACAGATGCTTCATTTACAATGTCTTCCTCCTTTTGTGTAATTTCTGCTACTGTATCAGCATCTGGTGTTGCTTCTGCAATATCCTTTAAAATTTCAGTTTCTTCCTCAGGGGTTGGTACATCCTGAGAAACATTGCTATCTGGTTCAACCTCTGTATTATTAATTAGTGCTTGACCCAAGTCTGGATCTACATATGATGAAATTTGTGCCATATTTATTTAAATTTTATGTAAATTTTTATTAAAATCAAAAGTTTCTCTTAAGTTATAATTATTATAAGTTATCTTATGCACACTGTCTATTTTTAATGGTATTATTTCATTATCTATTTTATCTTGTACATATGCATATATAACTTTTGGTTCTTTACCTGCATCTATAGTAGGATCATAATATAATCTTATAATTCGACCAGTATGTTTTTTATTATCATATGGACATATACCATATACCTCTTCACCTGGATATACTTTACAACTACATTTTGTAAATCTATTAGTTTTCTTATATCGTGTACCTCTCTGTAAATTAAACTATAATGGTAATATAGAATAATTAAAGCCCGACATATTTCCAACATGCTGGGTAACGATATGAGAAGGCTAAAATAATGGCCGATTATTTGGTATGTTCGGTATAGTCATAAGTTAATATATTTATAGCAGGAAATAATATTTTATATATTTTTTATTATAGTTATAATATAAAATTGAATGTTGGTTTATGAATTTTTTCATAAAATATTTAAACTTTTTATTCTTTTTGTTTATATAATATATAAAAGATCTTTGAAGTATTGATATATGGTTGCACTTTGAAATCCAAAAGGATGTGTAAAATCAAGATGGTTGTGTTTAGATTGTTTATTTTAATCGTACAAGACAGTTTATTAATTTAAATTGAATCATTTAGTACACCTATTTAGTCTAAACATATAGAATAATTAAAAGGAGTCTCAAATGCAATTGCTATGAGATAGAGGTATGTAGTGTGCCATGAGTTTTATACTCTAAAATTAAAAATATTATAACATGTTTTTAATGACTATATTTGGTACTAATGCCATAATTTATTTTTTTACTTAGAAAGTCTAAAATTATAGATTGCTGTGTGAATATTCTTGATAATATCAATATTCATCATTTCCATACCTTTATATTCTACATCATCTTTATGATATTCTACAAAGTTATTAACACATTGTTTCAATTCATTAACAACTTCCAATGGATTATCACTAATAGGTAAGTTTATTTTCTTAAACATATCATTAGTTAATTGACCTATAATAGATTGTACATATTCTGTAGCATTATCAATATAATATCCTAATGCAAAATATAAATCTTGTATATGTTTACGATAAACTTGATTTTTTTCAGTCTTTACTAACATATCAAATTTATATTTGAATGCATGTAACTTTACAATATACAGTACATCATCTGAATTTTCATCTGATATAACAGGACTATTGGAAACTGCATCATATACATTAGAAACACCTGCAACATATTCAGTTTCTTCAGGTGTTATAGATGTAGTTATATATTTTATTGTATCTTTATCTATAATTGGAACCATTTATATAATAATTAAACATTATTTAATTATTTATTTATATGAAAATGAAAATATTTATTTGTTAATTACTAATTTCTTACTATTTATAACACAATTTATAAACTGTATTTTAGAATGAAATTTTAAGGTATTTGACGTGATATTTAAATTATATATTTTACAATTAGATTCATGTATCCATGAAAGTAATTCTAAAGATCTTCCAAAGATTATATTAACACCTGATGGACATACTAAATATTCGTCTAAATATAAAATCCATTTACCATTAAATTTTATTTCTGTAATGTTTTTATATTTTTCAAATAAGTTATTAAATTCTGAAGACAATATAGAATATAAATGATTTTCATTTTTTACTGTTATTTCTAATGTACTGTCATTTAGTACATATTCAAGTTTATTATAATTATTATTTTTTGTCATTATTATATGGTATAAGCGCATATTGTTGATAATAAGGGGGCTTAAGTTTATTATCATATGCAGTATAAGAAATAAGTTTTAAATTTATATTTACTGACTTTATATCTACTTTATCTTTTGAAATACGGTGGGGAATTAATGGTAATCCTGTATAAAATATATATGTATTTGTAATTGTATTTTCAACATTTAAAATAACACAAATAGCAGCATTATATAAAAAGTATGCAACATACTTATTTATATTTTTGATTTTTAAACTATTTATAAATGCATTTACAGGAAATGTGTTATCACCTAATAAGGTTTCTAATGGTATTATATAGCTTTTTGATTTATCATTATTAAGATCTGGTAATAAAGAGCTAATAGTATTAATGTCTTTTTTGATATAATTATAATTCATAGCCCATTCTGCATTATTTGTATACTTACCTATTACGCTGACTAATGCAAGATAAAGCCATTTATTATTAGAATATAAAATACCACAATTCTCCTTGTTATGATCAGTTATATATTTAATTTTAAACGGTTTATTTAATTGTATACTATTATCCGATAAAATATATTCAATGGGATTTTCTTTATCTAAATCTTGTAAACTTAATAATCTTAATTTATCATTTTCTTCTGATAAAATATCAGTATCAAATATACTACTCATAATTTTTTTTAATTTAATTTGTACATGCTTTAGTTATATATGTGTCTAATGAACAACTAAGACTATCAAAATTAGTGAATTGGTGTATAAAATCAGCTACACTATTATATCTGGAATAACTATAATCATGTATAGATCTATATTCAAAAAGTTGTTTAAATATTTTAAAGAATTCTGAATTATTTGTTTTTATTTCATATTTAAGTTGTTGCCATTCACAGTCTGCAACATAGCTGTACTCTACTAATTTACTGCATGCTTTTATTTTTTTACCATCAATTTCTGTTTTATAGTAATACGGTTTTTTTAAATCATAAAATGTTAGGTCTTTTAAAATCTTGTATATAATATAAAGTATAAGATTTTCCGTTATAATTAAACCAAATAGAATAAACTCCGTTACAATATTTAAATCTATTACATTCTCGCTCATGATTATTCGCATATATTTCAGAACTAAATGTTGTATTAAATATACTTGTAAGTTTCTCTGATGGTAATATCGTATTGATTTTCTTAATACCTGTTTCATTTCCAGTATAAAAAATATAGGTATATGCTGGAAAGTCTTTTGTTGAATATTTTTTTCTGAAACCTGAACTTATACTTGGTATTGCAATACATATAGATGCATGTTCTATAAAATGAAATACATATGTAATACCATAATGTAAATATTGTTTTATATCATCATTTTTTACATTTCTTAGTTGTTTATATAGTTCTATTATAGGTGTTATTATTTCATTTTTTATAGTATTAGTCTTTAAATTGGAACATATATTGTTAATAAGTAAATGTAAATCATCTGTATAATTATAAGTATATCTATATTGCGTATGTGTTGTATTTTGTTGATGATCATAATAATCAAGTACATAACTTATGATACGTGAACCAATATATTCATCCTTTATTACTGCAACATCACCATATGCATTGTAAGTAGGCATAAGTTCGTATTGTCCAAAATATAAACCCCTTGTAGTATATAAATAATCCATTACATTATGAGTATAGCAATAAGAACGAAAATCTAAACACTCCAATATAACATCATTAATTCCTTCGTCAACATTATCCTTTAATAATTCATTATTATCACTATCAAATATACTACTCATAGATTAAAACTTTTTTATTATATTTTTTATATAAAGAAAGTAATTATAAAAGTTTATATAAGTTAAAAGTTAAAATATGTAAAATATACAAAACTATTCTAAATGGAATGACAAACCTATAATTTTTTTATATAATAGGAAAATAAACAAACACAATTTTAATTAGATGAGTAAAAAGATTATTATTGCATGCATTGATACAATGTATGGTTTAGGTAAGAACAATGATTTGCTATATCATATTCCAGCTGATATGAAACATTTTAAGGAAACTACCACTGGTAATACAGTTATTATGGGTTATATGACATATGTTTCATTAGGTTCCAGACCATTACCAAATCGTCGTAATATTGTAATCAGTGAACAACCACTAACAGCAGAAGGTATTGAAGTTGTAAGTACTTTAGATGAAGCATTTAAGATTAGTGAAAATGATGAGAAAGTATATGTAATTGGTGGTGCTTATACATATAAGCAAGCAATAGAGTTTGTAGATGAGTTGGATATAACACTGGTTGAAACAGTAAAAACAGCAGACGTATATTTCCCATCTATTAATAATTTAGAATGGACTTGTGTAAAGCAGGATTTCCATAATAAAAGTGAAGGTAATTCAGGTGGGTATAATTATGTATTTAATACATATACTCGTAATGTTTAATTAAAATAAAATAAGTTATGACTTGGACTTTTTATCTATATGGGTATTTTATTGCATTGGCTTTAAGTTACACCCTTATAAGGTATTGTGATCTTTCTAAAGTAAAACAATATAGAGAAAATACACCGGAAGATGTAATTTTATTTTCATTAATTATTATAAGCCTGTTAAGCTGGGGTGCAGTAGTATTTTGTATATTTGACATGATTTATTGGGCCAGTAGTAAAATAACTAAAAAATAAAAATTTATGGCAAAGCAAGGAGTTATAGAAGTAGAAGGAATGATTATAGAAACATTGCCTAATACTGTATTTGAAGTAGAGCTTGATAATGGTCATATAGTAATGGCGCATATATCAGGTAAAATGAGAATGAATAACATTCGTCTTATGACCGGAGACAAAGTAAAAATGGAAATGAGCCCATATGACTTATCTAAAGCTCGTATTGTTTATCGCGTAAAATAAATTAAACCATGGATAGACAATTATTTATAAGTATAATTAAATACCTTGGATGTGTTGTTAAAGGTACTGAATATAGGAATCATCTATATGCTGTGGGTGGGTGTATACGTGATTTTTATTTAGGGGATGATACTATCAAGGATATTGATTTAGTTTTAGATATTGAAAACGGAGGTGTTAAATTTGCTAATTGGTTATATGATAATAGGTTATTAGCAAGTAAACCTGTTATATTTGAACGGTTTGGAACTGTAACATTTATACTTAAGGAATTCCCAGATATTCAATTAGAAGCTGTACATACAAGAAAGGAAAAATATGATGGTAAAACCCGTAAACCTATTCAAAGTTATGCTTCAATTGTAGAAGATGCATTAAGAAGAGATTTAACAATTAATGCATTATATCTAAATGTTAATGATGAGGTAAATATTGAATCTATTATAGATCCTACAGGAAATGGTTTATATGACATAGAAAATCATATAATTGATACCCCTACAAATCCAGTCGTTACATTAAATGATGATCCACTTCGTATTCTACGAGTATATAGATTTGCAGCTAAGTATGGATGGAAAACATCATATAGAGTGGATAGAGCATTATCTTTAAATATGGATAGGCTTTCTATAGTATCTCAAGAAAGAATATATGATGAATTTATTAAAATGGTACAGATGCCATTTTATAATGAAGTATTAAAACTTATTCCTTCTACTTTATTAAAAATAATTTTTCATAATTTAACTAATTTTGATTATAATGTAAATTATACTGAAGAACTTGGTTTAGTTGGTTATATTGCATTATTATTAAAAGAGAATTATGAGGATGACATTTTTATGTCATTAGTATATGGAAAATTTCCAAATAGTTTAAGGGATAAGGTATGTCAAGTTATTCATTATTTGCATTATAATTCTATAAATGATTATGATATTAGAAAGTATGCATTACAAGATAAAGAATGTTATAGAATTTATTTAATGTGTACTATTATTACATGTGAAAAGAGGTTTAATAATCGTATTCCTTCATTAATTCGAAATCTTAAATTATTTGATAAGTATGTTGAAAAATTTAATGACTATAAGTTACCTATAGACGGTAATGATATTATTGAACACTTAAATTTATCGGATAATGAAAAACCACTAATTAAAGAAGTTCTTAATTATATATATGATTATATTTTTGCAACAGGACTTCTATTAGAAACTAAGGAAAGTTGTTTAGAAAAAGTCAGACTTTATAAGGAACTTTACTTATAAACAATTAGATAAGATAATTTTAAAAAATACTTTATATGAGTAAGCAAGATAAGAATTTAGTAGATTTTCAATTTGCATATGGCACTAAATCAAATATTCCATATATTGTAGTATATCGTCGTAAGGATAAAACTACATGGCATATCTTAAATGAAATGGTTAATCATTTTACAAAGGATAATAGTATTATGCCTATATTTAAGTGGGGTATTGATAATGATAGCACAAAATGTTATATCTATACCGAATTGAAAGAAACTATTAAGAAATATAATAGTAATAAGAAAAATCCATATAAATTATATATGGTAAATTCAAATAAACTTGAAACCAGTGGTATTACCATTGAGCCTATTGAAATTTCTAATGTACAGAAACATTTAAATAACATTAGTCAATGAAAAAATTAAATAGTAATTTTAAAGAAATTAGAAATGAAGACCGCTTGTTATTTGAATATACAAGAGGCTCTACTGCATATAATTTAAATACTCCTGAATCTGATGTAGATACAGGTGGTATTTTTTTAGCTGAGCCTTTTGAATATTGTACATTAAATCCAACCGTACAAGTAAGTGATGATAAGCATGATACTACATGGTATGAATTATCAGAGTTTGTTAGATTATTGAAGAAATCTAATCCTACTGTATTGGAAGCATTATTTGTACCAGATGACTGTATACATTATATGCATCCATTATTTAAGGAATTAAGAGATAACAGAGATAAAGTATTATCTAAAGAAATATTTAATCCATTCTATGGTTATGCTAAACAACAAGTAGTTAAAGCAAGAGGATTGAATAAAAAAATTGTAAATCCTATTGAAAGAAGGAAAACTATATTAGAGTTCTGTTATACTTTCCGTAGACAAGGCTCTTATACAATAGAAGAGTGGAGTAAAGAATATGACCTACCTCTACAATATTTTGGGCTTGTAAATATTCCAAATATGCATAATATGTTTGGTGCATATTATGATTGGGCTTTATATTTTAAAGAACATCCTAAACGTATAGACAAAATGTTTAGTGAAAATTCTTCTACTGAAGATAATAAATTATTATCATTACTTAATAATACTTATAAATCAAATGTAGCAAATAATAGCATTGGATTATATATGTTTAAGAAATGGTTAAGTGAGCAAAAGGTTCAAAATTATTATGGTTTATTAAAGAATGATAATTCTACACAATTACATTTATCACCAGTAGCAAAAGGAGAAATACCCTTGTTATACATATCATATAATGAAGACGGATTTATATCTCATTGTAGAAAATATAAAGAATATCAAGAGTGGGTACAGAAACGTAATCCCGTTAGATATGCATCTAATCTAAATAAAAATTATGATTCTAAAAATATAATGCACTGCTTCAGATTAATTCATATGTGCAAAGAAATTCTATTAGGACAAGGTTTCAATGTTAAGAGAGCAGAAGACCGAGAATTTCTTATGGATATTAGAAATCATAAATTTGAATATGATGATCTAATTGCACAATTAGATACAGAAGTGAAAGAGATTGAAGAAGCATATAAGATCTCAACATTACCAGAAAAACCTGATTGTGAATGGTTAGATAATTACTTGGCAAAAACCATAAAGGAATACATAATTAATTAAATTTTTAACGGAGGACTTATTTTTTATAATTAAGTCCTCCATCTTTTTATAAATACATTATGAAATACATTACAGAAGGTTTTGATTTTAATGATGCTTTATAGTCAGATATTAATACTATATCTGATACATAGAGTAACAAAATTAGCAAAGAATCCATATAGTAGTAGACTAATTATGCATTATAGTGGATCGAAAATAATGCCGTTTTTATTAGAAATAAAGATAATATAAATTTAGAATTTGCTGAAGTAGATAATAGCAGTTATATTAATTTATTTAATTTAGATGCTAATAGTAAGTATCAGAAGAATTATATTAAATTTGATTTAGCAAAGCATAAAATACCATTTGGGTTTAATAATATAAACGGGGACTTTATTAGTTTAACTTATCTTAATATAGGAAATAATATTAATATCTTACCATATAATATTATTAATAATATTAAAGGCAGTTTATATAATAGTAATATGAATTTAACTATATATGATTGTACTGTACCTAATCTTTTTTAGAGTATTAATCATAAAATAAATTATGATAATAGTAATATTAGTATACATAACTCTAATATATCTACATTAAAAGGATTAACTTCTTGTAATATCTTAGAATTATCAGATTGTGATAATATAACAACATTAAATGATTATATTCCTGAAATTACAAAAACTTTAATAATAGAAGATTGTAAAAATTTTACACTTACTAATAAAATAATAAATTCTGTTCCTGATATTCAAATAACTAATTTAGAAAATCTTAATAAAGAAACATGTAAAGTATTAAATCAACATAATACTACTACACAATATTATAAATCTGAATTTAATGATCCTACTATATTAGATATTACTAAATTAATAAAAGGATTTAGAGAAAGTGATAATTATAATGATAATTTATAGTCTATGTTTGAAGATGCCAATTTTCTTAATTGTGATGGAGAAGTAGTGATATTTAATTTAGTAGAAGATATACAAACTACAGATACTGAAATTTGGTTCCATGCTACATGTAAATCTGATGCATATTATAATGGTAGTGATTCTGTAGGAAATGTAGAGTTTGGAAAACTTCAAATAATTATTGATGATAAAGATATTCTTGAAAATATATCAGATGATAAGAAAAATGATATATTCATTGACCTCATTGATGATATGATAGATGTTGTATATAATGGTATAATTAAGGATGGAGAAGAAAATTGGAGTGATGAGGATGATGGGGACTACGATGAGTGGGACCGTTAAAACTAAAATATAAAAATTTATATAAAAGTAAAGCAACTATTTATAAAAATAGTTGCTTTTATATTCTAATAGTTTACAAATTATATGCATCAATGAATTTATCAAGTTTACCATTGAGAACTTCAGTTGGATTATTATTAACAATTCCTGTTCTATGATCTTTTACTCTACTATCATCAAGTACATAACTCCTAATTTGACTACCCCACTCTATTTTCTTTTTACTATCTTCTATTTTCCGTTGTTTCTCTCTTTTCTTTTCAAGAGCCTTATTATATAAAATAGATTCAAGAATACGACGAGCATTATCTTTATTTTGCCCTTGCTTCCTATCTTCTGTATTTTCAACAAGAATTTCTTCAGTTTCACCTGTATCAGGGTCTGTATACATATATCGTGCACGTACACCAGTTTCTACTTTATTTATATTCTGCCCTCCAGCACCACTAGATCTGAAATAATCCCATGACAATTTACTTTCATCTATTTCAACATGTATACTATCATCAATTAGCGGTGTTACAAATACACTTGCAAAACTTGTCATTCTCTTACCTTGTGCATTATAAGGGCTAACTCTCACTAATCTATGTATACCAGTTTCTGATTTCAAATGACCATATGCATTAGTTGCAGTTGCAGTATTTTCTACTCTAATAGTAGCAGTTTTAATACCAGTAATTCCTCCTGTATCGCTATATATTACATCAACCTTATAGTTATGAGCTTGGCAATACATTATGTACATACGGAGTACCATACTGGCCCAATCTTGTGCTTCTGTTCCACCTGCACCAGCCGTTATTTTAATAATACAATCCATTCCATCGGATTCATCAGTAAATCGCATAGATTGTTTAACATCTTGTAATATATCATATAATTCAGTATATGAAACATCTATAATATCCTGTAAACTCTCGTCTGGTAAAACTTCTATAATATCATTAATGCCAGAAATAAGTGTGTTAATCTTATTATATAAAGTTTCTTTTTCCTTTACTTGTTGATACAGTTTTCCAGCATCTTCAAACTGTTGATTAGAAGATGCTGCATTTGCATGTAACTTAAGTTCCTCAATTTCAATTTTCAATTTTTCAATATCTATTGAGGATTTAAGTTCATTGATATTATCATTTAACCTATATATGTCTTCTTTAGTTACTTTCATTTTCTTTCTTGCTTATACTCTGAAATACCTCCACATTTATCATATTGTTCATGTATAATCTTATCAACTTCATTCCATGATACTGGTGTATAATTATTATTATCAACACCTACATCATATTGATAAGGAAAACAATTTACTAAACGTGGTAGGTCCCTTCCAATATCACAATTTGGTCCACTATGTACATGTCCATGTAATTGATATACTGCATTTTTATCAATTCTACGATATGAACCACCATAACATAAAAATGGATAATGATTCAAATATACAGATCTTCCATCTATATTTAAATAAAGTTGTTGAACAACTGCTTCAAAATAAGGTTCTAAATTATTCTTATAATTCACAAAGTCATGATTGCCCATGACTAATACGATATTACCATGTAACTGCTCAAGTATTTCTTTCCACTTAGTAGTACCACCAAATACCATATCTCCAAGAACAAATACTAAATCATGCATACCAACCTTATCATTCCAATTCTTAATAAGTGCAGCATTCATTTCTTCTACATTTGCAAATGGTCGAGCACTATAACTAATCACTCCCTCATGCCACCAGTGAGTGTCCGCTGAAAAATATATATGTTCTGCTTCAGCTTTTGTATACTTCTCTTTTAATGTCATATAAATTATAAAGAATAATTAAAAATTTGTCTTACTTTTCTTCAGAAGATAAATGTACTACTTCAATACCACACTGCTTTAAAAATTCAAGTCCGGTTGTATCTTTATATGTACGAGTATATACAACTCGTTTAATACCAGCCTGTACAATAGTCTTTGCACAATTAGGACATGGTGATAATGTTACATATAATGTTGCATTATTTGTACTATTACCAAAACGAGCACATTTACTAATAGCATTTGTCTCTGCATGGAGTACATCCCATGTTGTTTTACCATCTTCTCCTTCACATACATTAGGAAAACCTGGTACAGTACCATTAAAGCCCTGAGAAATTATCTGGTCATTCTCTGATACAATAATAGCACCTACCTTCTTTCTTTCTGCATATGATAACTCTGAAAAGGTTTCTGCCATCTTTATATAAGTGTGGTCGAATAATGACCTTCTTTCTGGGCTGTGCTTCATATATCCCAATTCATTCATAACTATTTGATACTTTAGATGTTAGACATAATTAACTTGATAATGCGGTATAGAAGGTAAATTCCAAATACCCATGCAAATGTAGTACCAAGGAAATAGAAACCTATCAATACTAATGGAGTAAGCCAAATGAAGAACCATACCTTATTCTCTGTTGGTGGAAATACTGAACCAATGAGAACCCACATGCATACCAATGTTATAATCAATAATGTATCCATAATTTTTATTTTTATTATTATGGTACAAAGATAATAAAAAAATAGCATCCTAAAAAATTTAGAATGCTAAATTATGTTAAAACTTAAAAATTATAGGGAAACTCTTACTATACATGTTTATAATGTTCGATAAAGTCTTCTACACACTTATCTGCATCTGATTCACATTTACGAGAAAGCGCATAATTCTCCTCAAATACTTCATATGGTATCAAGTCAATTGCCTCCTCAGATGCTTTAACTTTTCCGTAAATAATACCATCCACCAAATAAGTACTTAATTCCTCAGATAATACAGAAGTATTATCTTCTATAAACTGAGCATCAATTGTTTCAGGGAAATTACTCAACTTACTACTAATAGTTTCTTCCAATGTATGCACTGGCTGTACACATTCTGGATAATGCTTTAATGCATCACATGAATCAGCTGCACAATCTTCTCCGAATGCACACATATCATCGAAGTTGAATTTGTTTCCTTTATATGATAGGAAACAACGGAGATATTCGTCTTCATCAAAGTATACTACATAATATACTGGAATTTCCCAATCACCTCCCATTCGCATTATAACATACTCTACACCATCAGGAGTTTTATTTGGACTAATATCTGGATTCACATCAAAATTTTCAGGGTCTACTGAAATTATATTAATGTCTTTGTTTGCCAACTTTGTAAGTGGATGATTAGAGGTATCATTCTCTCCATTAAACAAATACCTAAGCATATTATCCACTGTAAGTTCCTCACCATAATCATCAAAGAATGGTAATTCTGCCTTAACTTGATTATAAACTTTTGTTAACTTTTCAATAAACTTTCCTTTACGTGAAGGTTTAACTACTTGTGAATTAACTGGAATACTCATAATTTTATATTTTAAATTTAGTAATTATTTTATTTGTTATAAAGGTAATAATAACTTTTCAAATATAAAAATTATAATTACTAAATTATGTTTAAACTTTAAATCCTAATTTCTGACAACTTTCTGTTACCTTATCCAATATTATAGCTTCATATACTTGTAATTCAGGATGATCCATAATTATTTCTTTTGCTAAACCAACAGCAGTTAAGTATTCTGGAAACCACTCCTATGTATAATGCATACAATTGGCATCTATTACAAATGCATCATAATCTACTGCATATGGTCCTTTTCTAATAGCATATTGCAAATGGTGTTTATTATGCATAATATGCCAATTATTAGTTTTATCATAATCACCTTTCCATCTCCATAATAAAAATAATTTATCTACATTATGAAGAAAGAAAGGTAATTTCCAACATCTACATAGTAATGCTGTCATCTAAAATGCTGCCCAATTGGCCATCCAACACTTATATGTAGTTCTTTCACTTTTTTCAAATTTCTTAAACATGTTTTGTTAAATCACTTCTACTTTAACAGTAGACTGTTGATTCCATTCAGGCAACTCCAACCAAGTTGATAACAAGATTGGTCTTGCTTCATAGTAATTACAGCCTGTGTCATATTTATATGACATTTTTATGGCATTAAGCTCTGAATTTGCTACCGTTGAAAGTGCACCATGTATTTCATAGAACATAACAGGGGTATTGCCATATTTTGAGCGAACTGCTACAGTGCGAGTCATATCTGCACCAATATGTGACTTATGGCCCTTAACATACTTAAATTTCTTTTCCTTCTTCAAACGGATATAGGTATATGAGAAATTAGCTTTCTTTAATTTCTTCATATTTTTATTTAGGATTTCGCCTAACATAGTAGCACCTTCAATATGAAGTATTTCATTCATTGCACGTTTTACATCCCATACAGTCTCAAACTTACCAGCACTATATCGTGTTGCACAGTAGTTAAGTACTTGTGTATATAAAGCACTTGTGTGTTTCTTATTGTTAAGATCTAACGTACCTTTATAAGTTCTAAGTACTTCCTTAATACCTTTTACGATAAGAACTTCCTTCAATGTTTTAGGACTTACAAGCTGTTGGATTTTAAATTTAGATGTTGCCATATTTTTATTTGTTTTATTATTATGGTACAAAGATAATAAAAAAATAGCACCCTAAAAAATTTAGAGTGCTAAATTATGTTAAAACTTAAAAAATATGGTAACCGCGATATTTATGCTTCGTCACATTTATTTTCAAACTCCTCACGACATGCATACTCATCGCATTGAGCATTATCTAAAAGAACATCTGTCCATGCTGGGAGACTATCTTCATCTTCCTCATCATCATCTGATAACCAATCTTCATCGTCCCAGTCATCATCTTCATTGAAATCATCATTAACTTCATCATCCCAATTAACTTCTCCCTTAGCTTGCGCCACAAGATCTGGATAATTATTCATAAGAAACTTAATATCCTCTTCATCACGTGAAAAACCATCATTATGGCCAATAGATGATTTGGTGTCATGATTAAAATAGTTTCCACTAAATGGCACGTATGCTCTCAAATCTCCTTTAATATCGAAGTATGCAATCATGATAACAGGGACTTCTCCTTCCCCACAAATAAAGATTGTAACATATTCTACATCATTATACTTATAGAGAGAAAACTCAGTATATCCATCATCATATACATTTAGCATATCGTTATAGAACTTTCTATACTTACTAACTGATATATCATCACAACTAATCTTATTACTGATAATATTTCTGAGAATATCGTCATAAGATGAATCCTCTGAAGTTCCCAGGGGATACCATGCATTAGTTTTTACATCTTTTGCTGGTCGTGGCTTTTTATACAGCTTACGTAATTTCTCCACGAAATTAATACCTTTTGCTGGTTGAATCTTTTCTGGATTAATTTTTGGAATAGTCATCCTTTTAAATTTTAATTTATTTTACTTTATTATTATGCTTACAAAGGTAATAATAATTTATGAAACTTAAAAATTTTTATTTAATTATTTTCCAGAATTTAACAGTTTTTAATAAATAACATATGAAATAGTTAAATGAATCATTTCAATCATAGGAAATCAAGAATATAATACAAAATAATGAATTTTTAAAGTATTATATACCTGAACCATTTTTCACACCACCTACATTAAGTAATCTTACGGTTTTTGGTGAAAAACATAGTAACATGTTATATTATATTATACATTATACTATTGTTAAATTATATCATACTTATTTGA
>ERZ773180.661-NODE-661-length-19874-cov-17.526717_pt1 | contig 19874 bp, 20 predicted proteins | sample MGYA00511080_ERZ773180 | MGnify/ENA primary metagenome ERZ773180 (study PRJEB29015, sample SAMEA2738175) | human oral metagenome | biome: human oral; feature: human-associated habitat; material: saliva | place: China | collected 2178 ...
TAAGCCCCTCTTTAAATGTCAAAAATGCCAGCATGATTCCATCAATGACAAGGAGCTCAATGGTTTTGATGTAGATGATTTTTTTCATGCTAAAACCTCCTTTTCCCTAGAGACACTCCCACAAAGAGATGTGTTTATCGTAAAAGTCTGGATAGTTTTCTCTCAAGTGGCTAGCCGTTATATAATAAAAAGTAGAATGACAGGAAGTAAAGACTGGAGTAAGAGAGTAAAAATGTTGAGGGCCAGTGATGGCTAAAAAGACAAATAATAGTAGGTCGGCGGAGAGAATCTCTAAGTAGTAAAGGCGAATTTTTTTGTTCATCTGAAGATAAATCTCAGAGAAATGTTTTTTGAGTCGATTGACCAAGCGAAATAGCAGGAGTCCTTGAGCAAGGATGAAAATGAAGCAAAAAATCAGGCCTCTCTCCAAAGAAAGTTCGTATCGGGGTCTGAAAGTTACCAACAGTAGCAAATCGCTGACTACGATGGCTGCAAAATGGATTCTAAAGAGTTTTTTCATAAGATGACCTCCCTCTTTTATCTAGCTTCATTCTACTCCAAAAGAATGGAAGTTACAAGTAAAATGATAAAAAATTTAAGTAAGGAGATTCTGTTAGATTTCTTTATTTGATTTCCCTCTTATTGTTCCATCTCTTCATCATTCCAGACAAATAAAGCTCCAATTGCATTGAGGATATAAAAGATGTATTTACCGATATTGGCAAAATTCCCTTGAATACCAGCTTTTGTCAGCTGAACAAAATTATAAATCAACCAAAAGCCCCACTGAGTTGTTAGTTTCAATGCGTTAAAAGCATTGGCAATGAGAGACAGTGCAAAGGCAATAGTTGTCACGTAGGCAAGGAGATTCATCTTGCCTCCATAACCGATATAGTTGGTCACAAAGGCAAAGAGGAAGGCGATGATGGAAATGATGATGGCCGCTAATTTTAGCTGTTTTTGGCTCATTTGGTTGGGTCTGCCTTCTTGCGAAGCTTCCCATTTCTTTATGGCAAAGGTATAAATGAGGAAGGTGACGGGATAGGTAATGATGGCTGCCTTATTTCCAAGGATATAATCAATAGTGCCGGACAAAATGGTATTAACAATACCAAAGTAATTTCCCCATTTGCTTAATTTTCCCGTGAAACGAGTGGACAACATGGAAATCCCAACATTGGTTACGGAAATCAATCCAAAGGGAACAAGAGCTGTCCATGGTCCCCAGTCTACGAATTTGTCGAGACGGGAGTTGAGGTAACCAGATGCAATCGCAATCCCAACGACCAAAGCAACCCCGAAGAGGTCAAACCATTTGGATGTAGCAAAAATTTTTAGTGATTTCTTCATAGGTTAAACTATCTTTCTTGTTTTTTACAAACATTCTACAACTAAATGAGAGTAAAATCAAATGTTGGAAATAAAACCCTGAAAATTTGATTTTCAGGGTTGGTAGGGGACTTGATAAATTAGTCGATTTTTTCGACATAGAGTTGTTTTGCAATGTCCATACTTACTTGTAAGTCCTCGTCTTTACTAAGGATAGTGAAGGTGTTGCTGAAGCCATCAAACTGCTGGACTTGGAGCTGATCACCGATGTGAAGTGAGTGCTTGTCCAGATAACTGAGAATGTCAAAACTATCATGCACCCGAGTCAGGCGGTAGGCGCCAGCTTCCTTGATGTCAGCTAGTGGCAGGTTATTGATTTCAACTAAGAGTTCTCCCTTGGCAGGAATGGTTCCTCCGTGGGGGCAGGTTTTAGGGAAAACTAGCAATTTATCCAGTCTTTCCACGAACAGGTCAGAGACAGTATGTTCCAAGACCTCAGCTTCCTCGTGAATCTGGTCACTTGTATAGTCTAAATGATGGACTAGAAAAACTTCAATCAAGCGATGCTTACGATAGAGCTCAGAGACCAATTTGAGGCCGAGGTCAGTCAGTAGATAGCCACATTCCTTGTCCTTAAGGATGAGGTTTTCGCTCTTCATCCGTTTAATCATTTCAGTTACGGCAGGGGGAGAGACTTGCATACGAGCCGCAATTTCCTTGTTGGTAATCTTATGCAAATCTATGCCAATTTCATAAATACATTTTAGATAGTCTTCTTTGTTTGGGGTCATTCGCTTCCTCTTGTCTAATATCTTTATCTAGTATATCAAAAAAAGCTAGATTTCTCTAGCTGTGACTTTTTATGTTATACTTATTGCAAGAGAAAAAACGAGGAGATGGATATGACAAAAATAGCTCTTCTTTCAGATATTCATGGAAATACCACCGCCTTGGAGGCTGTTTTGGCAGATGCTCGGCAGCTAGGAGTGGATGAATACTGGCTTTTGGGAGACATTCTCATGCCAGGGACAGGGCGTAGAAGGATTTTGGACTTGTTGGTTCAACTACCGATTACGGCTAGAGTTTTGGGAAACTGGGAAGACAGTCTGTGGCATGGTGTCCGTAAGGAATTGGATAGTACTCGTCCCAGTCAACGCTATCTCTTACGCCAGTGCCAGTATGTTTTAGAGGAAATTTCCCTAGAAGAAATTGAACTACTCCACAATCAACCACTCCAGATTCATCGTCAGTTTGGTGATTTGACGGTAGGAATTAGCCACCATCTTCCTGATAAGAACTGGGGGAGAGAGTTGATTCATACTGGAGCGCAAGAGGATTTTGACCGCTTGGTGACCAATCCGCCTTGCGATATTGCTGTTTATGGTCATATTCACCAGCAGTTGCTTCGTTACGGGACTGGTGGGCAATTGATTGTTAATCCGGGTTCGATTGGCCAGCCTTTCTTTCTAGATGCTCAGTTGCGGAAGGACTTGCGAGCCCAGTATATGATTTTAGAGTTTGATGACAAGGGCTTGGTAGATATGGACTTCCGACGGGTAGACTACGATGTGGTAGCTGAATTGCAGCTAGCTAAAGACCTCAAACTTCCCTATTTTGAGGTTTATTATGAAAGTCTAGTCAATGGTATCCACCATACTCATCATCAGGAATTTCTGAGAGAATTGGCCCAGAAAGAGGGTTATGATAGGGAATTAGATGCTTGGTTGAAAAGTGGTAACGATTGACATTACAACTAAAAAAGGTATAATAATAGAAAAAGAAGAGTAGAGGTAGGGATGCCTCGTAAAAAGGAGAAGAGGATGCAAATTCCAAGTAGATTTACCATTGCGACTCATATGCTGATAATCATTGCCCTCAAGGGGAAGGAAAGCAAGGTGACCAGTGATTTTTTAGCTGCTAGTGTCGGGGTCAATCCTGTCATTATCAGAAAGACCTTGTCCCAGTTGAAGAAGGCAGAGCTGATTTCAGTAGCGCGTGGAACAGGGGGAACAGAGATTGTTAAGGATCTCAAAGACATCAGTCTTTTAGATGTTTATCAGGCGGTTGAGTGTCTTGGTAAGACAGGTCAACTCTTTAGTTTCCATGACAATCCAAATCCAAATTGCCCAGTTGGAGCGCATATTCATGATGTTTTAGATCAAAAATTGGAGAGGATCCAGCTGGCTATGGAGGCTGAGCTTGGTCAGACCAGTCTAGAGCAAGTCGTGGCTGACGCAGAGAGTCAAATGAAGGAGTAAGAGGGATAGATGCCCTCTTTTTTACGCCGGATAATTATGATAAAATGTAGTTATAAAAGGAGGAAGAAATGTATCTCGTTATAGGAATTGTATTAGCCTTTATAGTGTCATTTTGGAAAGATAACAGAAGTTTGTGGAATCCAGTATTATTTTTATTATCCCTCATTTTAAGTTATATTTCTCTATCTCACCTTTTTTATAAAAATGGGTATGAGAATATTCAGTTAGCTTTTTATGTAGTTGCCTTTGTTTTACTCCCGTTTCTGATTTTTTTGAGTGGTATCTTTTTAATCTATAATGGTGTTATCCTGCTGAAGCGAGAGGGACGTTCAAAAGCCAATTATCTCTCAACGCTTTTTGGAATAGTCATTTTGGTATTTTTTCCCTTGATTTCATTTCGATTAGGAAATCGAAATGAATTATTTTATACATATCACTTTCTAAACATTTTATTTGTATTAATCGTTTATTCTTACTTTATTTTTGGTTTTGCTTTCGTGGGTTTTATGTTGTACTCTATTTTATATCTCTTTATTCCTAAGAAGAAGCATTATGATTTTATTATCATTCACGGTGCTGGTTTATTAGGCGGAGAAAAGGTAACACCTTTGCTAAAGAGGAGAATTGATAAGGCAGTAGAAGCTTACCACAAGTCTAAGAATTCTAACATAAAAATTATTGCCAGTGGTGGTCAAGGAGCAGATGAAAAGATTTCTGAAGCGGAGGCCATTTGTAATTATATCTTAGAAGAGACGGATGTCCGCAAGGAATCCATTCTTCTTGAAGACAAGTCCAGAACGACCTATGAGAATTTATTGTTTTCAAAAGAAGTGGGAGAACAATTGGTTGAAAGTCCTTGTTTCCTATTTGTTACTAATGACTATCATGTCTTTCGTACCAGTACCTATGCTCGTAAGCTAAATATGAAGGGAGATGGGCTCGGATGTAGGACGGCAGGCTACTACATACCATCTGCTTTTATTAGGGAGTACGTGGCCCTCTGTGTCAAAATGAAATGGCTTTTCCTTGCCTTTTATGTCCTGCTATTAGCCCTCATTTTGATAGCCTACAAAGGGATTCTTTGGTAGTCAGATTCTATTTAAAAAGACTTAGAATGCATATGAGAGTCTGTATTCTAGGTCTTTTGTTTTATATATATTTGATTTTTGAAAGGTATTATCTATTTTTCCAGGCTTGGTAACGGGTATCAATCAATAATTGGGTAAGGCGTCCCATGGTTTCTATTTCTTCTGGAGTGAGAGATTGCGCTTTGATAAAGAGATGATGAATGTGTTCAATAGCCTTGAAGGAAGACAGGTCATTAATGGAGCTAATCCCAGCATCTAGAATGGTACCAAAGAAGAGGTCAAAGTAGAGCTGAAGTTCCTCGTCAGGGACTGTCGCTACCCATTCTTTGAAGGTTGTGTCTACTTGTTGACTATCCCTATTGGTCTTATCCAGTTGAACGAATTGCTTGTCATCAATTTGCCAGCTAAAGGTATCGTGCTGGGCGATGCCACCCAAGGCAGTGCTATGAACGATGATTTGGTGGGCAGGAATTTCCAACATCCTACCGATAATGGAACCTTGTGGAATGAAGACCTTGGTTCTATCCATTATCCTTTTATAGCCCTCAGTTTGTGTCAGTTCTTTGTGGAGACCAGGTGCATCAAATGTATAAACTGCTGTGATCTGATCTTGCAAGCTTTGCTCAATTTGACTAGCCGCATAGATAGCTAGATTTCCTCCCTTGGAATGCCCAGCTAGAATGACTTTTTTCCTAGGGTGGTGGACAAAAAAGTTCTCTAAATAGCATAGAGCGTGCTTTTGAGCAGGAATTTCCTTCATATAGGTCAGGTGGAAATCTTCCTTCCAGCCAATGATACTATCATCAGTCCCACGAAAGACAATCAGATAAGTATCGAGAGTGAGGCGGTAGGTCATAGCCGCAAACTGCTTTTGCAGTTCAGGGTCGATGTCGTTAATAAAATAGGAGAGTTTGCAATTCTTGAAGCGCTTGTGTTGAGAGAGTTGATACAACAGCTGGAGGCGGTTCTTATTGGTCAACATGTTAGGTTCTCTTGGAACCTGAGGTGCTAGGTCTAAAAGTCGCTGAGGAGTTGTGGAGACCAGATTATCAAAGGAGAGGTAGGTGGTTTCTGTTAAGGCTAAAACATCTAATTCATTCAATGGAAGGTCGTAAAAGGAATCGTGTGCGACATCTTTCAGATAGTCAAAAATATTGGCCATAAGAGCTCCTTTCTCTATGTTTATCTTATCACAATCACATATAATTTACTAGTTGGTTTGTACGAGCTCTCTACATACCGACCTATAATGGTATGATTCAGACACATAGAAGACAGTTTGCTTTTATTTCAAACCTCTAAACGAACTTGCTTGAATGTTTTTGCTATCAATCCCGTTTTCCTTTAAAAAATTCTTCATCTCATTTACATCATCAGGTTGGCCGGTCAAGAGATAAATAGCTTGGTTACCGTATTTCACAACCGCATTTTTTAAAAATGCTTGACTTTGAGAAAATTCATCGCTAGTTTTATAAGTAAAATTCGATGTTTTTTGAGCCAGTTCCTTCATCTCATTATCGAAAATAGTAACTCTTTTGTCAAAATGATTAAGAATGATAGAGCGCTTACCAGCCCACTCTTTCACAACTGGACGTAGAGTAGAAATGCCGACATCAGAGGCAAAACAAACCAGTGCTTGGTCATTGTCTTTAACAGATAAAGATGACTCCAGCCACCTCATTTCAATTTTACTACCAGCTGGTAAATGTGTTAAGGTTTCCTTAAACACGCTACCACTATTATGGGTTACAATAAGAATTTCATCCTCATCAGGAGTGGAAGCAAGGGTTAGCCATCGGCTAGCCTGATTCTCCTTTACTGGACTTTTGTCTGGACCAAACGCGCTGTCAGGAAGCTTAAACTGAGCAAAGGAGCCAGCTTTCCATATTTGATTTTTTGGTTTTGTGATGTGAACTAAATACAAATCTCCGCTGGGATTTTCAATGGATTTTATCGATAAAGTTTGACTTCGTCCAAGATAGGTAATGATTCCCCAAGATATAAAGCCGAGCACTCCAAGTGTAGTTAGAATAATTATGAACATTTTTTTCCCTCGTTTCATTTTTAACTCCTATAGTGTAGTAATTTTTCATGAATGAATAATATTTTTTTTCATTCAATAATTTCCAAAAAATAAAGAAAAGATTTCTTTATTTCAGTATTCCTTTAATGAAGTTGGTTGCTAGTATTTCTACAGTTTTGCTAATATCTGGAAAATCATTTTCTGTGATATGCATATCCATGTAGTAAAATAGGTTGTAAACTTGTAAAATATCTTGAATTTTTTCTGGAGAATGACCTTCAGTCTGCAAACGATGAGTAAAGGTTTTCACGAGAAATTGATGAAATGGATTCGTGACTTTCCCTTCTTCTGAGGAATAGTAGCTATGTAACTCATCTGCGATGGCAGGATTGTACCATTCTGCAAGGATTTTATTGGAAGAAACGAGTGCTCTGGATTGAGCAAAGAGTTGACTAATAAGATCAATCATATCAATTTCCCAATCCAGTTCTTCGATCATAGTTTGGCGAACACGGTTGTTTTCATCAATGTAGATATCTAAAAAAATAGCCTCTTTACTTTCGTAATAGTTATAAAAAGATCCGACTGCCATATGAGCTTGTCTAGCAATTTCTGAAATTCCTGTCGCCTTGTATCCTTTTTTTGAAAAAACTTCATAAGCTGCGGATTTCAAAGCCTGTTTTTTGTCCAATTTGATTCACCTCTTTTATGAATGAATATTAAATATTGTTCATTCATATCTTAGCAAATCTTTTTCAGATTGTCAATCTGAAAGCTAGAACTTTTTACGGATACCACTCGATAAGGAGCTTTTCAATGTTAGAAGAGTATAGAGTGTCGTTTTAACTACACTCAAGGTTTGGAAGAATAGATATAAATTTTGGTTAAGGGGATGGATAAAAGAACTGAAATGAAGGTTGAAAAAATTAAAAATAAAAGGGTAGGGCTGGCACTATGTCTGAAAATAAGGTATGATATCAATGGGGTTATTCACTATCTATTTTTGAGCTGTTGTGACAAGGAAATGTTAAAAAAGTATTAGATACTAAGCCCTCTATTTATACTAAAGGATTTAAGACTCCTAAAATTAGCAAAGGAGAATCAGATGCACAAGATTTTATTAGTAGAAGATGATCAGGTCATTCGTCAACAGGTCGGTAAAATGCTCTCTGAATGGGGATTTGAAGTGGTCCTGGTAGAAGACTTTATGGAAGTTTTGAGTCTATTTGTTCAGTCGGAACCTCATCTGGTCCTCATGGATATTGGACTGCCTTTGTTTAATGGCTATCACTGGTGTCAGGAGATTCGCAAGATTTCCAAGGTACCCATCATGTTTCTGTCTTCGAGAGACCAGGCTATGGATATCGTCATGGCGATCAACATGGGCGCGGATGACTTTGTGACCAAGCCTTTTGACCAGCAGGTTCTTTTAGCCAAGGTTCAGGGCTTGTTGCGTCGTTCCTATGAGTTTGGGCGTGACGAGAGTTTACTGGAATATGCTAGTGTTATCCTCAATACCAAATCAATGGACTTACATTATCAAGGGCAAGTCTTGAATTTGACCAAGAACGAATTCCAGATTTTACGCGTTTTGTTTGAGCATGCGGGCAATATTGTAGCGCGTGACGACCTGATGCGGGAACTTTGGAATAGTGACTTTTTCATTGATGATAATACCCTCTCTGTCAATGTGGCTCGTTTGCGTAAAAAGTTGGAAGAGCAGGGCTTGGTAGGATTTATCGAGACCAAGAAAGGGATAGGGTACGGACTGAAGCATGCTTGATTGGAAACAATTTTTTCTAGCCTATCTGCGTTCCCGTAGTCGTCTGTTTGTCTATCTGATTTCTTTGACGTTTCTGGTTTTGCTCTTTCAGTTTTTATTTGCCAGTTTGGGAATTTACTTTCTCTACTTTTTCCTCTTGTGTTGCTTTGTAACCATCTTATTTTTCACTTGGGACATATTGGTTGAAATGCAGGTCTATCGTCAGGAAATTCTCTATGGAGAGAGGGAAGCCAAATCTCCTTTGGAAATAGCTTTAGCAGAAAAATTAGAAGCCCGTGAGATGGAACTCTATCAGCAGAGATCAGATGCCGAAAGAAAACTGACGGATTTGCTGGATTACTACACCTTGTGGGTCCATCAGATTAAGACTCCCATTGCAGCTAGTCAACTCTTAGTTGCAGAAGTAGCCGACCGTCAACTGAAGCAGCAGCTGGAACAGGAAATTTTCAAGATAGACTCCTATACTAATCTAGTCTTACAGTACCTGCGTTTAGAAAGTTTTCATGATGATTTGGTTTTAAAGCAGGTTCAAATTGAGGACTTGATCAAGGAAATAATTCGGAAATATGCTCTTTTCTTTATTCAAAAAGGATTAAATGTCAATCTACATGACCTTGATAAAGAAATCGTGACGGATAAAAAGTGGCTGCTAGTGGTCATTGAACAAATCATCTCAAATAGTCTCAAGTACACCAAGGAAGGTGGTCTGGAGATTTATATGGAAGGCCAGAAACTCTGTATCAAGGATACAGGAATCGGGATAAAAAACAGTGATGTCCTTCGAGTCTTTGAACGTGGATTTTCAGGATATAATGGCCGCCTAACCCAGCAGTCATCTGGACTTGGCCTCTACCTATCTAAGAAAATTTCTGAAGAACTGGGGCACCAGATTCGCATCGAGTCTGAGGTCGGTACAGGAACGACAGTGCGGATTAGATTTGCTCAAGTGAACTTAGTCCTTGAGTGATAAGAGACAATGAGTTTTTACCCAATCTCTTTTTGCTATATTTCAGGATATTTGAAGACTGTTTTTTACAAAACCAATAATAGAATTTTTAATACGGAATATAGTATAAATACTGGTTCAAAGTGAAGTTTTGTATGCTTTATACTTTTGTTGAGTATAAAATCTATAAACTAAGGGTGAATTACAAAAATTAATTTGAGATGAAGTGAATTGTAGACTTGGGAAATGTCTCCTATTCGATTTCAGAATGAATCGTTGATACAGGATTAAAAGAACTGCAGCTTTCTTTTTATTTTGAATGAGATAGGTGTATATAGATTTGTGTAACTGGTGTAGAACTGTTTCCAAGAATTTATTGATTGTATCGAATACACACATTCTATTGATTTTGAACTAGTTTTTAATTTCTAAATGTTATAATAGTTTTATCAAGTAAAAGGAGACTGCCATGATTGCAGACAATATAAAATTCTTACGAAAATCACATAATCTGATATAACCAGAATTTTCACGGATTGTGGGTGTGTCACGAAATAGCCTAAATCGTTAGAAAAACTGAAAAAGCTTTCAATAGAAGTATTGGAAATATTCATTTTACATCTATCAAAGAAACATGGGATAGACCTATATTTTACAAAATAGCAAATTATATTTTGAATGATAGTAAAAACGGCAGTACTTGTGTGATTTACAATTATTGCACTCAATGTCCGAGTATCGCACTATCTGAAATAGGGAATAGTAGAGATTGTTCTGCGATATGTAAAAAAACGCATTAGCAAGGAGTATCGTATATGCTACCATATCTTAAAACTATTAGATGGTATCTCTTCTTTAATTTTCTTTTTGGTGTAGTATCGAATATCTGCACAGCTTTGTTACCGTATTTCACGCAGGCATTAATCAAAGGGGATTATCAAGTAGCTCTATATGGTTACTCTATGTCAGTGGCAGGCTATTTGAGTTGTAACTATATCCAAATGATACTTGATTGGAAGCAGGGGATTATCTTTTCGACTACTTTGAAAAATGAGTGGTTTCGTTCACTTCTGGGACTCAGTCACCACGATTTCAAGCAGAAAACAGTAGCAGAGTATATTTCCTATCAATCTAATGACCTAGATTCGTTGGAAAAGGATTACCTTCCTCCATTGATGAGTTTTATCAAACAAATTTTACGTATCATCATTTACGCTTTCATTATTAGCAGAACAATTAATCCTATTGTATCACTGATTTTAATCTTTTCCACTGGAATTAGTATTCAAATTCCTAAAATCGTTGGGAAGTTGACCGCTAATCGTAGACAGGTTTACTTGAAAAAACAAGGAGATTACTATCGAACTTTGGAGGATTTGCTCATGGGACATCATTTGGTAAATAAACTAACTATGTCGCATTTTTTGAATCAACAAAAGAGTTCTCTAAAGAATTTGCAGGATAAGTATTTTAAGTATGGTTTGACAAAAATTACAGGCATCTTATTGACAGGTGTTTCTTTTGAATTCATTAGTCTTGTTCTGTTTATTTATTTAGCCTACTCTCTATCTCACCAGCAACTCGGTATTCCTGAGGTGGTGGCGAGTTTCGGATATATTAATGCTTTTTCTGAACCAATACAGGAAATCCTTTATGATTTACAAATGTTAGAGTCCGTAAAGCCTGTAATCAAGAGTTTTCAAAACATTGTTGGGAGACCCGTTTCAGTTCAAGCACCTCAACATTCTTTTGATACGATTACTTTGAAAAACATTTCCAAACAACTGGGAGAATCAAAATTGATAATTACTTCCGCTACGATTCAAAAAGGGGATAAAATTGCGCTTATTGGTAAGAATGGGTCTGGAAAAAGTAGTCTTCTCAACATTTTAAATGGAACAGATGAAGATTTTGAAGGACAAATTGTGCTAGATGGGCTTGTTTTGGACCATCTTTGGGGAAGATTCGGTATGATTCTGCAACAAGAACATACATTTATTTCGAGTTATGAAAATAATGTAACGCTATTCAATAGTTTCAATGCAAAATTCAGAGAAGAAGATTTTGAAAAAATTCCACCACAATCCCTGTCAGGTGGTCAGCAACAACGAATGTATTTAAATCGTGAGAAAAATCGTAAAAATCCATTGCTTATCCTAGACGAACCTTTCTCTGCCTTGGATACTAATCAGTTTAAAATGGAATTGGAAAGAGTTCTGGAACTACCAAGTGCCGTCATTGTTACTTTACATCGCCAAAACGAATTATTAAGTAAGTTTGACCAAGTTTGGGAAATTAAGAATGGAGAACTTGTAATTTTGAAATAGCTAAATTATAAAGAATAAAACGCATAGTATCAAGGTTCAGGAGATACCGTTTTTCCTTCTTCGGATAAGGAAACAAAAATTTCTTGCTTCATCTATCTATTCAATTGATAGATTTCGTCAGAGAAAAACTGTAAAATTTTTGATATAATATAAAGGATGGACTGACGGATACTTAAAAGATAATTTTCAAAAGAATAACAGGTGAGAAGAAAAATATGTAAGATTGGACAGAAGTCTCTCTACCATCATCCATGCAGAAACAAGATTATATAAAATAAAAGGAGTAACCAATGAACGGAAATTATTCAACACGGGAATACCGTGAGAAATTATACGATGACCTTCATGTTCGATTGAGAGATACAGCGATTTTGATGTGTGCAATTTTTATTGCCTCTATCGGTCTAAATATGAATTCAACAGCTGTTATTATTGGAGCCATGTTAATTTCACCTCTCATGACACCGATTGTTGGACTGGGATTCGGTTTAGCTATTTTTGATACGCGTTTAATCAAGCAATCTCTAGAGGTTTTATTGACTCAAGTGTTGGTCAGTTTGCTTGTCTCGACTCTGTATTTCTGGATTTCTCCCTTGTCTTATGCAAGTAGCGAGTTGATCGCACGAACCTCTCCAACCATTTGGGATGTTCTCATTGCTATTGCTGGTGGGATTGCTGGTGTGATCGGTTCAAGGAAAAAAGAAGCAAACAATATCGTGCCAGGAGTAGCCATTGCTACAGCTTTGATGCCGCCTATCTGTACTGCTGGCTATGGTTTAGCTAATGGGAATGTACGATTTTTATTGGGGGCTCTCTATCTTTTCTTGATCAACTGTGTCTTTATCATGCTAGCCAACATTGTTGGAACAAGAATTTTGATGAGAAAATCTCCTTTAACTTCATTTAAAGAGCTGAGCATTAAAATGAGAATTGGCTTGATTTCTTTGATTGTATTGTTGATTCTTCCAGCTAGCTATTCGGCAGTTACTCTGACAATAGAACAAGCGCGCAAAGAAGGGATCAAACAGTTTGTAGGAAAAGAGTTCGCCAATTATACGGTTATTAATCAAGTCTACAAGTCAAGTAACAATGAATTGGTCTTGACGGTTGTTGGAGATCCGATTTCAGAAGAAGAATTAGAAACCATTCGCCAAAAACAAGCCTCTTACGGTATTCAATCTGTTCAATTGAAAGTCAAGCAATTCCATAATTCGGCAAAATTAGATAGTGAGACGATTAAGGAATTTTACGAAAACATTGACAAGTATATCGAACAAAAACTCTCTGAAAAAGATTTACAAAACGATCGCGCAAAAGAAAATGAAGCAGACAAGGATTGAGGACGATGAACTGAATAGGTTTTTCTTTCTGGTTGTTTTCTGATAACGGTTAATAAATGAACAAAGCAAGACTCAAAATGTTATTGGAATTACTTACAAGAACTCAGCACTCTGTTATTTGCAGAGTGCTATTTTGTATGAATGCGGTGGTCGCAATGTTGTGTCTTTAGCAACTTACAGCCATGGTTGCGAACACTAAGTAGTTGTGTGTTAATCGATAGTTTATAAAAGAGTTATATTGAATTAAATCTATCATTTTAGGATAATGTATGAAAAAACAGTTTGTAAAAATATATTTCCATGATACTATAGAGAAAAAGGAGGAGAAATATGTCAGAACAAAAGAAATCTATTACGATGAAAGATGTTGCCATTGAGGCTGGCGTTAGTGTTGGTACAGTTTCTCGTGTAATTAATAAGGAAAGTGGAATTAAAGAAGTAACGCTAAAAAAAGTTGAACAAGCGATTAAAACTCTAAATTATGTTCCAGATTTCTACGCTAGAGGTATGAAGAAAAATCGTACTGAAACGATTGCACTGATTGTACCTAGTATTTGGCATCCGTTCTTTTCGGAGTTTGCGATGCATGTGGAAAATGAAGTATACGAAAGACAAAATAAGCTACTTTTATGCTCGATCAATGGGACAGATAGAGAACAAGATTATCTTGATATGTTGCGTCATAATAAAGTAGACGGAGTAGTGGCGATTACTTATAGTCCAATCGAAAACTACTTAACTTCAGGAATTCCGTTTGTGAGTATTGACCGTATGTATTCGAATATTGAGATTGCTTGTGTATCTTCAGATAATGAAGCTGGGGGGCGTGAAGCTGCGAAACAACTCATTCGAAGAGGGTGTAAGCATTTAGCCTTCGTTGGGGGACATAATACGACCATTAATGAAACAAAACGTCGTAGAGTTGCATTTGAAAACTATGTCCGTGAACATCAGTATCCTTTCAGTGTCTTTGACCTAGATGAGACAGAAGAGGATTATAATGGTAAATTGGAGAAATTTTTATCGGAGAATCCTGATGTGGATGGAATTTTTACAATTAATGACTTATTTGCCCTAGATGTCATCAAAATCTTACAAGCTAAGGGAAAGAAGATTCCTGAAGATGTTCAAATTATTGGTTATGACGGTATTAAGATGGCAGGGAATACAGATTATTTATTGTCAACGATTGCCCAACCTTTAGAGGAAATGGCTAGGGAAGCTGTTCGAATCTTATTTGATATTATTGATGGAAAATCTGTTAATATGCAGACAATGTTACCGATAACATTTATCGAAGGAAATACAACTAAATGTATTGACAGAAAACGCTAACACTGATAGAATGAACTCAAATTTAAAAATAATTATTTTTTTGATTTAAAATTGAAACGTTTCAAATAAAGAGAAGTGGCGCACAGCGCTCCTTTTTCTGGGCAAGAATTGAAACGTTTCAAAAAAGGAGATTGTTATGATTAAAACAGAAAAACAAGTGACCTTATGGGAACGAATTAAGAAGCAAAAACTTTTGTTATTAATGACAGTTCCTGGATTGGTATTAACATTCATCTTTAAGTACATTCCTATGTATGGCGTTTTAATAGCTTTTAAAGATTACAATCCTTTAAAAGGTATTTTGGGAAGTGAATGGATTGGATTTGAGGAATTCACTAAATTCTTATCTTCTCCAAACTTTGGAATTTTATTAACGAACACTCTAAAATTGAGTATTTATGGCTTGTTGCTTGGATTCTTGCCACCAATCATACTTGCAATTATGCTAAACCAATTGTTAAGTGACAAAGCGAAGAAACGCATTCAGTTGATTTTATATGCGCCAAACTTTATCTCAGTTGTAGTTATCGTCGGGATGATTTTCCTCTTCTTCTCAGTTGGAGGTCCAATCAATGGTTTCCTTTCGATGTTTGGAATTAAAATCGATTTTCTAACAAATCCTGATTTCTTCCGACCACTCTATATTCTAAGTGGTATCTGGCAAGGGATGGGGTGGGCTTCTACTCTTTATACAGCCACATTGGTGAATGTAGATCCATCATTAATTGAAGCTGCTCGATTAGACGGTGCGAATATTTTCCAACGAATTTGGCATATCGACATCCCAGCGTTGAAACCAATCATGGTCATTCAATTCATTTTAGCTGCAGGTGGAATTATGAACGTTGGTTATGAGAAAGCATTCTTGATGCAAACATCTCTTAACTTACCGACATCTGAAATCATTTCAACTTATGTATATAAGATTGGTCTTGTGTCGGGAGATTACTCATACTCAACTGCTGTAGGTTTATTCAATGCAGTTATTAACGTAGTTTTACTAATCTCAGTAAATCAAATTGTAAAACGTATGAATAATGGTGAAGGGATTTAGGTGAAAGATATGAAAAAATCATATATGGATACGCAATTTGATAGACGAATTTTAGTATTAAATAAGATTATCATTGCTTTTATTGTTTTAATCACCTTGGTTCCAATGATTTATATTATTGTAGCGTCATTTATGGATCCAAAGGTCTTAGCGACTAGAGGGATTAGTTTTAACCCTGAAGACTGGACAGTAGAAGGGTATAAACGAGTTTTTAGTGACCAGTCCATTTTAAGAGGGTTTCTGAACTCTCTATTATACTCATTTGGATTTGCAACTTTAACGGTTCTTCTTTCTGTATTTACAGCATATCCTCTTTCTAAGAGAAATTTAGTAGGGCGTAAATGGATTAACTATTTCTTAATTGTCACAATGTTTTTCGGTGGTGGATTAGTTCCAACGTACTTATTAGTTAAAGACTTAGGAATGTTGAATACACCTTGGGCAATCATCGTACCTGGTGCGGTGAATGTATGGAACATTATTCTTGCTCGTGCGTATTTCCAAGGATTACCAGAAGAGTTAGAGGAAGCAGCCGTAATTGATGGAGCAAATGATATACAGATTTTCTTCAAAATTATGCTTCCATTAGCAAAACCAATTATGTTTGTACTTTTCTTATACGCATTTGTTGGTCAATGGAATTCATACTTCGATGCAATGATTTATATCAAGGATCCAAACTTAGAACCATTACAACTAGTTCTTCGTAAAATCCTGATTCAAAGTCAGCCTGGCCAAGATATGATTGGTGCACAAGCTGCTTTAAATGAAATGAAGCGATTAGCAGAATTAATTAAATACGCAACGATTGTTATCTCAAGCTTGCCATTAATCGTTATGTATCCATTCTTCCAAAAATACTTTGACAAAGGTATTATGGCCGGCTCACTTAAAGGTTAATAAATATAAAAAAATAAATTATTAAAGGAGTTTTATTATGAAATTCAATAGATTTACCAAATCAGCACTTGTTTTGACAGCTAGTTTAACTGTCCTTGCAGCTTGTGGCTCAAGCAATAAGGCCTCAAGTCCAGATTATAAATTGCAAGATGTGTCTTTCCCTCTAAAGGAAACTAAGACATTGAAATTTATGACAGCAAGTTCACCATTAGCACCAAAAGATCCAAATGATAAACTAATTTTACAACGTTTGGAAAAAGAAACAGGTGTTCATATCGAGTGGACAAACTACCAATCTGATTTTGGTGAAAAGAGAAACTTAGATATCTCAAGTGGAGACCTTCCAGATGCTATTCATAATGATGGTGCATCAGATGTTGAATTAATGAACTGGGCTAAGAAAGGTGTGATTATCCCTGTTGAAGATTTAATCGACAAATACATGCCAAACCTTAAGAAAATTCTAGCAGAAAGACCAGAGTACAAATCATTAATGACAGCTCCTGATGGACATATTTATGCCTTCCCATGGATTGAAGAATTAGGAGAGGGTAAAGAGTCTATCCACAGTGTAAATGACATGGCATGGATTAATAAAGATTGGTTGAAGAAACTTAATCTAAAAATGCCAGAAACTACTGATGAATTAATTGCTGTGTTAGAAGCCTTTAAAAACGGAGACCCTAACGGAAACGGTGAAGCTGATGAAATTCCATTCGCATTCATCAACGGAAACGGAAACGAAGACTTCAAGATGTTGTTTGGAGCATTCGGTGTAGGGGATAACGATGATCATATCGTTGTTGGAAATGACGGAAAAATTGACTTTACAGCTGATAATGATGATTACAAAGAAGCCGTTAAATTCATCCGTACATTACAAGAAAAAGGCTTAATCGATAAAGAAGCTTTCGAAAATGATTGGAATAGTTATATTGCTAAAGGACATGACCAAAAATTTGGTGTTTACTTTACATGGGATAAAAGCAATGTAACTGGTAGCAACGATAGTTATGATGTATTACCAGTTCTTGCTGGACCAAGTGGTAAGAAACATGTTACTCGTACAAACGGTATGGGATTCAACCGCGATAAAATGGTTATTACTAGTGCAAACAAAAACCTTGAGTTAACTGCTAAATGGATTGATGCACAATATGCACCACTTCAATCTGTACAAAACAACTGGGGAACTTACGGGGATCCGAACCAACAAAATATCTTTGAATTTGACCAAGCAACAAACAGCTTAAAACACTTACCATTAAATGGAACTGCTCCTGCTGAACTTCGTCAAAAAACAGAAGTTGGTGGACCTCTTGCAATCCTAGATTCTTACTATGGAAAAGTGACTACAATGCCAGACGATGCTAAATGGCGTTTAGACTTAATCAAAGAGTACTATGTTCCTTATATGAGCAACGACAACATTTATCCACGTGTATTCATGACACAAGAAGATTTAGATAAACTTGCTCACATCGAAGCAGATATGAAAGATTACATCTACCGCAAACGTTCTGAATGGATTGTTAACGGAAATATTGATCAAGAGTGGGATGCTTATAAACAAGAACTTGAAAAATATGGGCTTTCTGAATACTTAACAATCAAACAAAAATATTACGATCAATATCAAGCAAATAAAAAGTAGAGGTTAAATATGAGTGGTAAAAAGTATACTGTAGAAGACGCGAATCTTTTCATTGAGAAAAATAAGCATTTAGTAAATACTCAGTACAAGCCAGAAGAGCATTTTACCGCTGAAATAGGATGGATTAATGATCCAAATGGATTCGTTTATTTTAGAGGAGAATATCATCTCTTTTATCAATTCTATCCATACGATAGTGCCTGGGGTCCAATGCACTGGGGACATGCAAAGAGTAAGGACTTGATTCATTGGGAGCATTTGCCTGTAGCACTTGCTCCTGATCAAGACTATGATCGAAATGGATGTTTCTCTGGTTCAGCGATTGTAAAAGATGATCGCCTTTGGATTATGTACACAGGACATATTGATGAAGAGGGAAGTATTCGACAATTACAAAATATAGCCTATTCGGATGACGGGATTCATTTTACAAAGATTTCAGAAAATCCGGTGCTGACAGGTGTCGATTTACCAGAAGAATTGATTGTATCGGAATTCCGGGATCCAAAACTCTTCGAGAAAGATGGACGCTACTATTCCGTAGTAGCTAGTAAGCATAAAGATAATGTCGGTTGTGTGGTGCTATTTGGTTCAGACAACTTAGTCGATTGGAAATTTGAGTCTATCTTCTTAAAAGGAGAAGAGCATCAAGGATTTATGTGGGAATGTCCTGATTACTTTGAGTTAGATGGGAAAGATTGTTTAATCGTTTCTCCAATGCGCTATAAACGCGACGGAGATTCGTTCCATAATATTAATTCATCCGTTTTTCTTTCAGGTAGAGTCGATTGGGAAGAAAAGAAATTTATTCCTGAAATTGTAGAAGAGATTGATCACGGTCAAGACTTCTATGCTCCACAAACATTAGTAGATGATGAGGGACGTCGTATTATGATTGCTTGGATGCAGACATGGGGACGTACGATTCACTCTCATGTTCAACAACATCAGTGGGCAGGTGCGATGACATTACCAAGAATTCTTCATTTGAAGGATGGTAAGCTCATTCAAACACCTATCCCGCATGGACAGTATCAAATTCAAATTGAAGGCGACTGTCAGTACCGCATAGGAAATGAAACTGACTATCTTGAGTTTGGATATGATAGTACAGCACAACAGGTATATATTGACCGTAGTACTCTTGCTCAAAAAATTGTTGGGGAAGAAGAACAGGACACAAGTAGACGATACGTAACGATAGAGGCTAAAGAACTTGAGGTCTTCTTAGACAAAAATTCAATTGAGATTTTTGTAAACCAAGGGGAGAAAACTCTGACAGCTACCTTTTATCTAACAGTACCAACTGTATTATCTAAAATTTAGAAAACATGATTATTTTCCCTTAAAGTATCAAAAGCAACGGATATTACTTCCGTTGCTTTTGTTTTATTTTACAACTCATGAATCCAACGGGAATATGGTATAATCATTACAAATAGATTCTAAGGAAGTGGCCAGATGAAAATTATAGTCGATCGCAATTCGGTTTGTGCTGGAGATGATGTATTCTGTCATGAGATGACCTTCGAGGTGCCAGAAAGCCTTACTGTTGCAGAATTCTTTAAATTCGTGGAAGGTCACGGTTTCTTAGCTGCCATTCAAGGAAATGATGTGGCGTGGGGTCTTCAAAATAGCACCGGTAAAATTGGAGAGTATTTTACAAAAACAGGAGAAATCACTCATCCAGAAATTAAGATTAAAGATAAAATAGATGAAGCGGGCGGGGACCCTCATTTCTTCGTGCGCTATTATAGCGACCCGGAATGGGCAAGAGAAAGTAGCAATGGAGGACAAGCATGAAGAGAGAAGAGTTTTTAGACCGCATTAATCAAGA
>ERZ773180.662-NODE-662-length-19837-cov-3.200687_pt1 | contig 19837 bp, 20 predicted proteins | sample MGYA00511080_ERZ773180 | MGnify/ENA primary metagenome ERZ773180 (study PRJEB29015, sample SAMEA2738175) | human oral metagenome | biome: human oral; feature: human-associated habitat; material: saliva | place: China | collected 2178 ...
AAAGTGATGGGGTAATAAATTTGTTTTCAGATATCAAAGAAGAGTTTTCTTTGTTTGACCCCAAATTTCTTCAAGATGTTGCAAATATGAAAGAGAAAAATCTTGCAGTTGAACTATTGAAAAAATTAATTGCAGAACAGGTTTCTGTTTATCGCAGAACAAATATTGTAAAATCCGAAAAGTTCAGCGAGATTATGCAGCGTTCTCTGAATGCTTATCTTAACGGTATGCTTACCAATGAAGAAGTTATAGAAGAAATGTTAAAGTTGGCAAAACAGATTGCAGCAGCACATCAAGAGGGAGACGGATTAGGATTGACTGCTGATGAACTTGCTTTTTACGATGCCTTAACAAAACCACATGCAATCAAGGACTTTTATGAAAACGAAGAGCTGATTGCAATAACAAAAGAATTAGCCGATACTCTACGTAAGAATAAGACTATTGATTGGCAGAAGCGTGAATCAGCGAGAGCTAAAATGCGTATGCTGATAAAGAAACTTTTGAAAAAACATAAATATCCGCCTGAAGGAATGGATGATGCCGTTCAGACTGTTATGACACAGTGCGAACTTTGGACTGATAATTATAGCTTTGAGGAAAAAACTAATGTTTATTCGTATAATAATCCTAAAGATGGAACATTGTTATTAGTAGCAGAAGATGGAGAAAAATATAATTGATATAGTATATGTTGAAAGAGGTTAGAATATGCCAAATTTAAAAGCAAAAGAATATAAAAAATTTGAAGATATTAAGTATGTCAGAAAAGACGGAAGCTAGTATTGGAGTGCAAGGGAACTCGCTGATGTGCTTGATTATTCTCAATGGAGGAACTTTCAAAAGGTCATTGCTAGGGCAATGATTGCCTGTGAGAATAGTGGACATGAAATAGAATACGATTTTGCTGAGGTCAGCAAAATCGTGGAAGCAGGTGCTACAAGTAAGTCTATAAAAGATTATGAACTTACAAGATATGGAATAGATTTGAAAGTATGTGGTACGATTGCATCTATGTTGACATTGGGAAATTATATTGGTTCTATTACAGGTCCCATTGTATTCTCTAAAATCAAAAATGTTAAAGTGTTTGTATCAGGAGCTGCCGTGTTGAGTTTTGCCGGAATTATTATGTGTTGGAGATTTCCGTCCATATTCGTTTTACACATACTGGTTCTTTATACTGGAATTATGCTTGGAGCGTCAATGCCTATTTTCCTTTCCGCACCGGTTTTGTTAGAAGGACTTGGAACTAAATATGCAGGAAGTGCGGCGGGTGTCATCTCTACATTACAGCTTCTTGGAGCTGTTTTGATTCCAACTTATATCTTAACACCGATTGCGGGAGAAAATTATAGTTTGTTGTTTATGCTTGCATCCATATGTATGGTAATTATGTTCCTCTGTGGGCTGTTACTCCCTCAGTTTGGAAACAATCAAAAGTAAGAATCACAAAATAAATGGAAATCTTCCTATGTTGCAATGAAATTGCTGTCGCAAACCAAATTTCAAGCATAGGAGGATGTCCAAATCAGAGTGTTTCGCAGATGAAGCAGGATATTAATAAATAGAGAAGCATATTTTCATCCAGGTAATCCAGTGAAATATGGAGCAGGTCTTCGATTTTTCGTAGCCGGTAGATCAAGGTGTTTCTATGAAGATGAAGCGTCCTGGCAGTCTCCGCTATATTTCTTCCGTTGATAAGATAGCATTTTAAATTATGAATGAGTGTGAGATCCTGCTCCATATGGCTTTGCCACAGGGATAAAACAGCTGGGTGGCAAAAGCCCGACAAGGAGTTTTTTTCCTTAAGGACACCATATAAAACATGCGGAAAGGCTTCATCAAATCTTTGAATATGTTTTTGAGGCTCCAAAGGGTAAGATTTCATAAGCCTGCATTGTCCATATGCCATGGAAAGCTCCGTGAATCTAAAAAAACGGGTGCTTATATAGACCTTAAGGGAAAGCCGTTTTAGCAAATCCTCCAGTGCAGCGTATGATTTTTCATAATCAGGATCAAAATCCCGCCTGCGGCAAACCGCAACAATAGAATGTTCAAAATAGAGGATAACTCCATGAGGCAGAATGTTTTTTATCTTATGAATATAGGCAGACTGACGGGTATCCGAGACGTCAGATTCCGGAAGGGAAAATTGATAAAGATACCAAATATCCTCGTTCGTATAATTTCTGACTTGGAGATAATAAGAGGTAGAAAGCTCATCTGCCGGATATCCCTGTAAAAGCCGTATAACATAATAGTTTTCTTCATCCTGCAAAAGAAAAGCCTGAATCTGGTGATTCATAGCAAGCTCTGTAAAATGAACGACTTCTAATAACAAAGCCTTTTGTGCTTCCGTAAAGGGACCGTTCATATCTGTCGTACCGATTGCTCCAAAGTTTTTCCCCTCAAAATAAAGCGGAGCGGTCAGAGAGTGATGGGATGGATCCTGACGAAAGACGCTGGAGATTAAGCGGTTTCCGCTGTGAATTTCCTGCATAATTCTCTGGTGTTCGTCAGGATATATGGATTCTGTCGGTGTAAAGCCGAAATTGATAACCTCGTCCCAGAGAGTTCCCTCGATTTTTTCCTGAAATTTCCCGGTATAATGCAGCAGCTTTCCGGTTGGATCAAAAAGGGCAATCGGGTTGCAAAGAAAGGTGGCCGCATAATCAAGCAGATCTGAAACATCTTTGTTTTCAATAATTATCTTTAGGCATTGCTCATACCAGGCATAGTACTTATCAAAAATATCCAGAAACTCACGGAATACCTTATGAAAAGGCTCGTCCGTATATAAGATGGCGGCATGCTCCATCCAGGAAGGGTTTATCTGTTCCTCCTTTGATCCGGTTTTGGTACAGAAAATCAGGAACCGGGGCTTACGTATATCCCATTCCCTATCAAGGAAAGAGATCTCTTGTGTTAAATACAGAAAATTATTATCTATTATTTCCATGGAATCATCAAGCATGCGGGCATGCCGGAATAATTGATCTAAGCCCGTAGATTTATAAAAAATCCTGTATTTATCAGGAATCCAGTCAAGGATGACAGAAATGCTCATAGATTTCATTGTAAAAAACTCCTTTGGTTATTTTTGACGAAAAAAGACGGTATAAATGAATTATATAACTGATGACGGGAGATGGCAACTGCTTTACTATAAATATATAGGAAACACTGTTCAGGTGCCGACAGTTACAGAGGAGATAATATAATTCAGACAAAAGGAGGGAGGCAATAAAAAGAGCTGCGGAAGCAATGGTCTCCACATTTGTGGAAGCAGTTGAAAATACAAACGGCATCATCAGCAATAACATGGGAGATGGGAAAATGGCATTTGTTTCGAGGGATGACTGTGCGCTTGCGACGGCCTGTGCGGCAATGTCTGATTGGGAAGACTGAATTGTTGATATAAATGGAGCCGAGCTTCTGACAATTGCACAGTACATGGCAATCGCCTCGGAGGTTACGGGTAAAAAGACGGAATATCAATATATCAACGATAATGAGATGTATGAGTTTTTTGACTCCATCGGCGTTCCAAGGACAACGGAGGAAATGTGGGCGGACACGGCGAAGAACTTCCCATTTTGCTCAGATGGAATGGTGTCCTTTGGCAGGGCAATCCGTCTGAATCAAATGAGTACATTTACAGATGATTTTGAAAAGCTGACATGGCAAAAGCCCATCACGGTAAGAGAAATGTTTGAAGATATAGAAAATCATTTAATCGGAACAAGAACATCTACAGATAATTAAAAACAATAGGAGGAAGAAAAATGGCAGAAATGATGAATCCGGCGTTGGAAGGCGCCACCTTAATGTTCCCACAGGGATCTTTTATTACGGCATATACTTATACGGGCGTGGAGGATGAGATCAAGGCATATCAGACCAGCGCATGGATTGGAACGGCGCTTATGATATCCCCCATTTATGATGTGTACGGACCGGATGCCGTTAAATTATTGGGACAGGTCTGTACAAATGATTTTACCACGCTGGGAATGAACGGCATACGCCATGCCGTAATGTGCAATGAGAAAGGTCAGATTCTGACAGACGGCGTTGTAATCCGTATCGGAGAAGATCGTTACAGAACCTACTGGCTTGATCCGGTGATCTCTTATTATGTCAATACATCAGATCTGGATGTGCATGGAGAAAACATGAGCGGAAAGGAATATTTTATCCAGATTGACGGTGAAAAGTCCTTAGAAATTCTGGAAAATGCATTCCAGGCCAATCTTCACGACATCAAATTCGGCAGGCATAGAATCCAGGAGGTAAACGGAAAACAGGTACGCATCATCAGGCTTGGCATGTCCGGCAACCTTGCTTATGAAATTCACGGAGATATGGCGGATTATGCGGAGATCTACAATCTGGTATGGGCGGCAGGTGAAAAGTTTGGTGCAAGAAAGCTTGGGCTCCAGGCTTATAACTTGTTTAACCATACGGAGGCAGGATTCCCGAATATCAATCTTCACTATCCGCTTCCGTGGCTGGAAACCAGCGAGAAAATGACAGAATATATGCGCACAGTGCCTCAGTTATCCATGTTCAATCTCAATCGAAAGCTTCTCGGAAGTGTAGGGGATAATCTTCAGGATCGCTTTGTTACTCCCTATGATGTGGGATGGGACTTCCTGATTAAATACAACCATGACTTCATTGGAAAAGAAGCCCTCCTTGAAATGTCGAAAAATCCACCAAGAAAATGCGTAACCCTGGAATGGAACGCCGAGGATGTGGCAGAAGTCTTTGCAACCATGCTCAGACCTGGGGAGGAACCCTGCGAGGATATTTCCAAACCATCCGATATTGATTACTCTTTCTCTGTCAGAGAGTTTGGTTTTGAGTACCGGGCAGATAAGGTGCTGGCTGCAGATAAGGAGATCGGGATCACAAGCGGAAGAATCATCTCTTATACCTATAACAGCATGATTTCTCTTGCCTTTATTTCCGCAGAATATGCCAAAGAAGGGACGGAGCTTGAAATACTCTGGGGAACGCCGGGAACCCGCCAGATGAAGGTTCGCGCAAAGGTTGCCAGATTCCCGTATAATCAGGATTATATCCGTAATGAAAAGCGGGATGTTTCGGATATACCTGTTTTTGAAAGATAAAACCGGAGATGATTACATAGGGAAAATAAAATTTATGTGTTCCCCTGCAGAGTTTTCAAGCTTTGCAGGGGATCTGCTGTTTACGGGTTTATTCTTTTAACTTAATACATATACCTGTATTAATTATTGAGTATAATATAGAATTCATTTCTCATGTAGCAGATTATCTTGTAGATGTAGGAAGAAATGCAGGAAATAAAGGTGGAGAGACTATAATCCGGGGAAAACCAATAGAAGTTGTTAGGAACGTAGAATCATCATGGAATAATATAATAAATTAATTGACACCACATATGACACCACATATAATATAGATAGGAGGTATAACAAATGTCAAAATGGGATAAACTGATAACACGTATATGCAATTTATCGAAAGACCTCCGGTTTGATGAGTTACGGAAGGTATTGGAAAGCTATGGATACGAAATGAATGCACCAAGAAGCGGAAGCAGCCATTATACTTTCAGAAAACAAGGGTGTATGCCAATTACAATACCAAAGCACGAACCAATCAAGAAAGTATATGTAGAAATGGTAAGGCAGATTGTAGAAAGCGAGGCGAAGAATGATGAAGACGCTGAATGATTATATGGCAATGTCCTATCGTATGGAAATTGTGGAAGACAAAGATGAAGGCGGATTTGTAGTTTCTTATCCGGATTTGCCTGGTTGCATTACTTGTGGTGAGACAGTGGAGAGTGCGGTAGCAAATGCACTGGATGCAAAAAAAGCATGGATTGAAGCTGCACTAGAAGATGGTGTAGAGATTCATGAGCCAGACAGTCTGGAAGACTATTCCGGACAGTTTAAATTGAGAATTCCGAGAAGCCTGCACAGATCACTGGCAGAACATTCTCAGAGAGAAGGAATCAGCATGAATCAGTATTGCGTGTACCTTCTTTCCAGAAATGATGCAGTGTTCTCAAAATAAATGTAGTCAAACTTATTTACACCATTTACAATAAGCTGGCAACAAATTGGCAACAGAAAATCAGCGAGCCAAAATAATATATGCAACAGAAATAAAATAACGGCAAAAAAGATACAAAAACCTAAACAAATATATTTAATAACATCTTTGGACTTGCCGAGTTGGAGTAGCAGAAGCAAATATGTTGCTGTTATGAAAGTGTTGAAATTAGTGGGTTTTAGCGATTAAACGGTGCAAAAAACTCTTTGGTGATACTATTTTGATACTAAAAAGCTGAAATAGTTGGTTCAAAAGGGAGTTGTTGAATTTAGCGAGTTTTACGAGCGATACTTATTGCTCAAAGGGGTATAAGGTAAGAAATAATAGAAAGCCTTCCATCATTTTGGTGGGAGGCTTTTGTGGAAAATAGATAATGGTAAATTGTGAATTTGTGGGAGATAAAAAGTATGGATATTATATACAGGAAGCAACGATTAGCACTTACACGATTTTGGGGCGACAATAGATTGTGTCTAAGGGCTACAGAACCGGAGCAAACAGAAATGCCTAAAATGCAATTTGTTGGTGGGTATCCCAATGAATGGTACATATTTATTGATGATCTTACAGATGAAGAAAAAAGTGAGATTACAGATATTTATGGCAACTCTATTAAAATACAGGACTTTGATATATAAATCCCAGTTTTGGAACCTTCTACAGAATGAAAAATTTGAAGTTGCGGAGTAGTTAAAATTGAGGGTAAAAGCATTTGCATTGATGGAGATATCGGAAAGATTTTAGATGGATTAGGATAAAGGGAATGGTTGAGTGGGAGTAAAACTTTCACGTTGGTGCTGTGAATTCAGCATGAGGGACCCCTGAGCTAATGGTTCAGGGGTCCCTTGCATATTGGCGATTACCCAACGGGGAGTAGCGTCGTTCTTATGTGCACGCTCTGTTTGTTCGAGGAAAGATCGGCATAGATCTACTCGAGTACATGCACGCGAAAAACGCATGATCCAAGTGGACTAGGAGCGGCCTTCAGTTTTTGTGTGCGGTGATCGCAAAGGCTACGGGTGCGTGGTGGTGGAGGTGATCGACGCGCCCTGCGCCGGGATCCTGGCACGGATCAGGTGCGATAAACGGCGCTGGCACTGCCGTGAAGAAGCCTGTCAGATGGTGACGTTCCTGGAATATGACGAGCGGGTGTGTGCTCCCCGGGCACGTTTGAGCGCCCGGGCGATCCGCTGGGCGATCGGCCAGCTACGCTTCGAAGGAGCCACCATCGTGGGCCTAGACGTCTCTCCCGCACCCAACTATGAAGAGCCAATATGGTGCAGGAAACAGCTCGTGATGGTTTAGTGATGTGAAACGGTGGCAATAAAGAACGTTGAAATACACGAAAAATGTGGGGAGAAGTCCGCCTGTCAGCAAGAACCTCGACCTCTACCCGCAACTCCTAACAGGATCCGGTCTATGCAACTGGACCGAGGTGAGTGAATTACTTTTTCGGTACGGCAGTATGTAAGTTTCAAAGTAACGTGGGTAACGCTAAAGTCCAAAACCTGTGTCCAATTCAACGAAGAGCGAATATGTTTCGTGATCTGCAAAAAGTGTAAAATTACGAGCGTACTTGGACTCGGCGCAGCGATATGCTGCGCCGAGTTTTTCTATGAATACTCACAGGAGTTAGTTATGTTCGGATATTTCAACGTACCTGCTATGCGTGCCACGGCTGCAGTCGTTAATGAGATGCTACGCGAGGGTGAGATGCGTGATAGTGAGGGAAACTTTGGCCAGGGCGGCCAGGACCACCCTGTGATCCTGGCCGCCTAAGATGCGGACTGCGACGCTCGGCGTCGCTGACTAGCTGTTGGTGAGGATCGCTGCCGTCATCGCCAGATGCCGATCGATCTGTTCATCCGCATCATCGAGATAGAATGCATGACCTTCATACTCGCTCACGAGCACGCCCTTAAATCCGCCCCGAATGAGGGTCCTGAGAGCAGCGGCGTAGGGGATCGTGGGCTCGGATAAATTCCCATGGGAATCCATGTCGATGTGGTAGAACTTCCCGTGGACATACTTCGTATAGGGAACCATGTTTGCAAATCCCTCAATGTCTGCTGGGGCGAATGACAAGTAACCGAACCACTCGGAAATAGCGACCTTTTCTCCTAGCCCACCTCCCATGGCGGCAACTCGTTCACACATTTCTTCTTCAGTTGAGCCGTCCCACCGATGCGCGATGACGTAGTCGAGTAAGTCGCGTCGAGCCCCGAGACCGATGTATCGCTGGATTGCGATCTCAGTGGGGCGTTCGATGAACATGCCAAAGTCGGGGACAAGGCCGAAGGATGTGATGCCGTACCGATCAATTACCTCCATAAAGCCTGTTGTTGCTTTGTCGGTCGGGGTGTGGGGAGCATGGATCTCAAACCCGACAGTAATTCCGTACTGGTCGGCCAGGTCAGCTACACGAGGTACGAGGTTCGGGCTGAAGCCCGTGGCGCGAAGCGACTGAGCGCCAAGGGCGCGAGCAGTCATCATGTCCAGACGCATATCGGAAAGAATGTCTGATTCACTCATGCGTGCCCCAGTTACTCGTCCAAGGTCAACATATCCACCGTAGGAATAAATGTCGACACCATACTCATCTGAAGCTCGCAAGACCGCATCGATCTCCACCGCATCAGGTGTGGGATAGTTGCCAAAGGCCTGTGCGCCGACAAGTTCGATCTTGTTGATCCCCTTGTTGGCGACGTGTCGAATAATCTCAGCGTTATCAAAGTCTGCTCGCTCGATGAACTGCTGTGTATATCCGTAAGCGGAGACTGCTTGCTCAATTCCCTTGATAGTGGCCATTATCTGTTTCCTTAATCAATTCGTGTGTTCTGCGCACGGCGTCGGTGCGGACTGGGAAGATTCCTCTTCGCTGAGAACGTGCACGGCCTCGCGTTTGCCAGAGCCATCTTCTGCGATGATGAAGGTAGCCGAGGAAGAACCATCGAATTGGCCAAAAATCCCCGGAGCGAATTCCATGTATACGACACGTGCATGTAGCGTGAGATCGATCCTGTGTCGTCCTGGGGATAGATGACGTCCGAAAACGTGGAGTTTAATCGGTTCGCGAACGCCCCAATACTCAGTGAACGCCAAGGGAACTTGGTCGAGGCGAAGGTACTTTCCGTGAATTTCGAGCAGGATTGAGGTAGCAGGGACGCTCTGTCCATCAACTGCGAGTTCGAGATGCTCCACCGCAGATAAAGGTGTTCCCCGATAGTAGTTGAGGCCGACTGTAATGTCGTACCCCATGTCGGTGTTAGAGCAGTCTCGAAGCACTCGTTCGTCAAAGCCGAGCTTCATAAATTTGGTAGGCATTGTTACATTCCCTTGAAGATTAGTAAATGGTGATCATGCGCTCGAAGGCGGACTCGGAGAGGATGGGGAGATAAGATACGCGCAGTCTCTGATTGACGCGTATCTTGTGCTCTCCGGGAGTGATTTCGGGAGCTACAACAGTTATTGATGCATACTCGCCTAATTCCCATCGAATATCAGTGACGTCTGCGAGCTCAGGGAAGCCTCGAGTGACCCCTCTGTAGGTGAACAAAAGGTTTTCCTGACTGATGGGCTGGTCGTCGAGCCAGATCTGCGGTGTTTCTACCATGGATAGTCCGAGTCCGCGGTAGTAAGCGATATGACTTTCGAATGAGAACCCCATTCGTGTGCTCGTGCCATCTGTGTTGTGATTCGTAATGGTCTGGATGGAACCATCACGGATGATCAGATCGTTGAACATGCCTTCCTCCTTCAGTCTGAGAGGGTTCGAGTGACCATCGGTGCGCGCGTCGACGTATCGAGGAGTGCAGCGAGCATCCGTTGATGTTCTTGCACCTGCGAAACTGAATCGACGGTGTGTGCGTCTTCGATATGACGGTTACCTTCGTATTCGCTCGAGAGGTACCCTTTGTAGCCGGCATCGATGAGGGCTGGGATGATGAGGTGATAGGGAATGGAATACTCATGCCAGAAGTCAGAGCCTTCTGCAGGTACCATTTCGTAGAACTTCGCGTGGATGTGCTTGATGAACTCAGCGTGTTCCACGAGGCAGTGCGGATCGGCACCGATCATAAAAGTTGCGTTGCGGGCAAGCCCCAGCGTGAGTGGGTCAGTTCCCTTCCGTTCAAGCTGAGTAAAGAGTCCGGTGACGTCCCCATGCGCGTTGTAAGTGTCAACGATAACCTGTGCTGTCTGTGGGTCTGCTCCATCCCGCAAAGCACGATCGACGAGAACACGGGGAAGTCGGTGGACGAAGATGCCGAGGTCGGGGACACATCCTACAGTGTCCGTGCCTACACGATTGGCGACGTCGAGGTGTCGGAGGATCCACTCGTCATCGAATGAGAAAGGCGAGTGGATCTCGATTCCCATCCATACTCCGTGGTCGCGAGCGTAGGGAGCAGCGGCCTCGACGACCTCGGGCGGGGTATTTACGATGACACGGATGCCCTGTGCCCCAAGCTTCGCGGTATGCCGGATGTCGCGCTGGAGAGATTCGACCATTTCGTCGTGGTTGAGGGGGCGTGAAGTATAGCGCTTGGTGTCCAGGAACATGTCGTGAACCGTGGGGGTCGTCCCGTATTGGGACATGAGGTCGTGCCACTTGTCGTAGAAGGAATCAGGTAAATCGGGTGCACCGGGGAATGGGTATCCCGGCATCATCTGCTCGGCGAGGGTTTCGATGCCAAATGCGCCCTGAGCGGCAGCGGCGGCGATACAGCCTTCGAGGTCTAGTATTCCGCGGACGTATTCGTCTTGGTAGGAGTAGAGGCTTACACCTCGTTTTATGGTCATGATGTACTCACTCTTTTGACGGTTCGTATTGGTACGAGGCCGGGGCGCGCCTCGGCGGAACGAAATAGAGCGCTTTCCTGGAACCCCGGTCTCGTATATGAGCCTCAGTCGAATACCACAGGCTGTCCGGTGCGGGCAGAGGTGTAGATCGCGTCGAGGATTTCGGTGACAACGCACGCCTGTTCGGCGGTGACGTAAGGTTCGGTATCATTGATGATTGCATCGAGCCAGGCACCTGCTTCGAGGCCACCCATGTATTCAAAACCGCTCATGGCGCCTCCGCCTGCACCAAAGTAGGCGGCACCTTCTTCGGGACGGGTTTTAACGAGTTCTCCACCCTGCACGTTGTTGAGGGTGACAATAAGGTCGGATCCGGCACCCTGGATAGTGTCTGCACCTCCTTCGGTTCCGCAGAGGGTGACACAACCTTCCCGAGAATCCTGAACGTTAAGGGCCCAGGAGGCTTCGACGAAGAGAGAAGCGCCGTTCTTGAACGTGACAAAACCGAATGCAGAATCTTCCACGGTGTAAGTGTCGGGATCCCATGGACCGGCCATGTTTCCTTCGGGCTTGTCACCAAGCTTGTAGTTGACGACGCCGGTTACCGAAGCGATGTCGTAATTGCCCATGAACCAGAGAGCCTGATCAATAGCATGTCCTCCCAGGTCGATGAGGGGGCCACCTCCCTGCTTCTCCTTGTCGGTGAACACACCCCAGATCGGTACTCCGCGACGGCGGATAGCATGTGCCTTTGCAGCGTAGATTTCGCCGAGTCGCCCTTCGTCGATAGCTTTGCGCAGGAACTGTGCTTCTTTACGGAATCGGTACTGGAAGCCGACGGAGAGCTTCTTGCCTGTGCGCCGAGCTGTGTCGACCATCTTTCGCGCATCGGCACCGGTGACGGCCATGGGCTTTTCGACAAGGACATGTTTACCGGCTTCGAGTGCTGCACATGTGATCTCGCAGTGGTTCGTGTTCCATGTGCACACGTGGATGATGTCGATGCTTGGGTCGTTGACAACCTCTCGGTAATCTGTGGTCGTGTAGGCGTCTTCAGAAGCGGAGCCGTTTTGGCGTGCCTGGGTGCGTGCATTTTCGGCACGATCTTCCTCGAAGTCACAGAATGCGACGATCTCTGCGCGATCAGAGTGCTGCGCCATACCGACTAGGTGTTTTTGAGTGCCGATGAATCCCAGGCCAATGATGCCGACGCGAAGTTTGTTAGTCATGATGAACTCCCGTAGTTCGTAGTGAAAAGAACCCAGTCAGGGTTGTGAGGGATCGACCTCCGTCAGTCGATCATGGGCCCGCTGGCCTCATGTCTTTAGTCTGTCATCGACCAGTGGAGCGTCAGAAAAGGGGAAACTTAACTTTTGTTTTTCGGAAACAGAAGTCCCGGAGCGCTTCCGTTGTCGGTGGTGACCTATGGATCGGAGTGCTCGTATCAGACTGCTGTGCAGAGCTGATAACGTGAACGACGCGAACACGGTCCTGTGGATTTGTCGTGTTCGCGTCGTTATCTACGAAATGAACGAGCGTGATATGGGGTGATCGAAAGCGCTTACCCTCATCGCTCAGGGTGCGTTCTATTCATCGACCTCCATGGCGCGGCGTGCTTCAAGTTCTTCCTCGATGCGATCCATCGTCTTAGTGTCGAGCTTGTAGAAGAAGAGCGGGATCATGGCGACTAGGGCCAAAATGGCGGGGACGAGATTCGTGGCGATGTTGATTCCCTGAAGTGCCTGAGCGCTCTGTCCAACCTCGGAAGCGCCGTTGTATCCGAACCATCCGATGATGTACAGGCCAACTGCACCGCCAACTGCGGAGGCGATTTTGGTGGAGAGAGATACGGTTGCATAACTTGTTCCGTCCGCGCGGATCCCGTACTTCCACTCGTAGTAGTCCACTGAGTCGGGAATCATTGACAGTGCGATCGGAGCGGCGTAGCCAGCGAGACCGTAGACGCCGGTGAGGAGGATGATGAGCGTAAAGTTTGAGGGATCTGCGAAGTAGATTGCGAAGAGGGTAATGGACGAAAGGCCGAGCGAGATAAGGAGCATGCGCGCTTTGCCAATGAACGAGGCAAACTTTGGAAAGATGAACTGCCCGGCAGTGTTGCATAGGGAGTAGACTCCGAATACCGCAGCAACCTTCGAGGGGGCACCCATGTTGTTGATGACGTAGAAGGCGAGTAGGCCGATACGTCCAAAAAGACCAATGAGGTTGATCAGGAGCATGGCGAAGACACACATGAGGGGCTTATTTCCGAACACTGCCTTCACAGTTCGTCCGAAGGGTACCTTGGTCTGCTCGGGAGTCAGGGTAATAACTTCTTTAGTCTTTGCGCCCGTAATGAGGAACATTGGCAGGGCAACGATTGCGAAGACGACCATGGTCCAAAGGAAACCGCTTTGATTGTAGGTCTTGCCGTCGCCCACACCGGAGAAGAATAGGATCAGAGGCATTGTGATGGCGCTGAGAAGGATCTGGCTCAGTCCCGAGCCGATAAAGCGGATCCAATTGAGGGTGAGGCGTTCGTCGGAGCTGTGGGTCATAACGCCGGCCAAAGCGCCGTAAGACATGTTTACGACGGTATAGACGAAGCAGAGGAGGACGTAAGTAATCCCGGCATACCAGATCTTTCCGGCGTTTCCGGTGGAGGGGGAGACAAACGCGATGATCAGGCAGAAGCACATAAATGGTGTCCCGAACAAGATGTACGGGCGGAAGCGTCCCCAGCGGGACTTAGTGCGTTCCGCTAGGTATCCGAACCCCAAGTCCTGAATGCCGTCAAGGACACGAGCGATCAGCATGATATTTCCTGCGGCGACAGGTGCAATCAGTGCGACGTCTGTATAGAAAATCAGGAGGTATGAGCCGACGGTGGTCCATACGAATTGGGAACCGAACTCGCCGAAAGAGTAGGCAATCTTCGAACCGAGGGATACTTCGGTTTTAGGTTTCGTCTTCATAGCTAGGTGTGCCATCACAGGCCTTTCTGTGAACGAGCATGGGCGCCTGTGCCCGCTCGCTTGGATGCTAGTCAAGGCCACCTGGCGGCATCGCCGAAAGTGTGAACGCGTGACTTCTGTTTGTCTCGGACAGAAGTTGGATGCTGATGGCATATGAACAGCAGACCTGAGTGTGATCTGTGACAGACTATCAAATATGACCAGGCATACAAATAAGGCTTCTCGAGAGGTTGATGAACACGAAGGGGCGCCAGCTACGCTCTACCTCAAACAACTGTGTGACATTCTCCGAGTACTTCGTGATTCCAACGAGGGGATGACGAGGCTCGACTTGGAGCGACGCTTATCGATTGGACGAAATGCGCTCGAGGCGAGGCTAGGGATTCTGCGAGATGCACACTTGGTTGTGCCCGCGGGGCGCGCACTATCGACAGGTGGACGGGCTCCTGTGGTGTGGCGCTTCAATCAGGAGTCGGGCACGGTGCTGGTGGCGAACATATCGATCCGTACCACGACTGTTGCTCTGACATCGTTGGATGGGACTGTGCTGCATCGGGAGACGGTTGGTGTAGGTCTCTTTGGTCCTGAAGCAGGAGATCTACACGCGTCCCAACCTCCGATGAGTCCTCAGGAGGTGTGCGACAAGCTGATCCAGCACCTCGAAGTGTTGCAACGTCGGACTAAATCCGTGCAGCCTATATGGGGGCTAAGCATCACGGTTCCGATGCCAGTTGACGTTGCTGGAAGGATATACAACCCTGTGTCGCTAACAACCGGGGAAAAAGATATGTGGACTGCTTTTCCGATCAAAGAATTCTTTGTTTCAAGAATGAGGGTGCCCGTATGGATCGAGGATGAAGTTGACGCGATGGCGTACTGTGCATCTCTTCGTCCCGGTGCGCCGCGTGATCTTCTGTATGTGCGTTTTTCTCTTGGAATTGGGCTGGGTATTGTTTCGGGTGGCAAGCTGCATCGTGGAACGATTGGTGCGTCAGGAGAGGTTGCACATATTCAGATCGAAAAAGGCGGTGACAAATGTCGTTGTGGTCGTCGTGGGTGCTTGGAGACCTTTGTCTCAGGCGCGGCCTTTGAACATTCTGCTCGCAATCCCGAAGTGTGGATGCGATCACCGTTTCTATCCGAGGCACACGCTCGTTCGGGATCGATATTCATGGAGGATGTCTTTGCGGGGATTGCGGCAGGTGACGTGACGTGTACCAAGATGGCAGCTGATGCGGGGATTCGACTCGCCTCAGTGCTTGCAGTGCTGGTCGCAACGTACAACCCGGGCGAGATAGTGATTGGAGGGGCGGTTACCGCGTCGGGACAACTTTTCGCGTCGATCGTTGATCAGGCGATCCGACGCAAGGTACTACGAACGACCTCTGCGCGCCTGAGTGTGCGGATGGGGAGCCGTGATCAGCTGGATCGTTTAGTTGGAGCCTCGCAGCTCCTCGTCTCATCGCTACTAACTCCTGCGCACGTTTCGGGTCGGCTGGGGCTAGAGGGAGATTCAACGTTGTTCCAAAGGCTCCTCAGTTGATATGTGATTTAGAAATAGCCCGGGCCTCGTCGACGAAAACGACGAGGCCCGGGCTGGTATCGCTGGGGAAACAGACCTAGCTGATGGTGATGGTGCGTGTCATGGTCCCGCCGAATGGGACAGGAATGTATGCGACGCGGATTGCGACCTCGAGTTTGATGTCGTGTGTCCCTGATGAAAGGCCGCCCGGGCGCATGACACGTACGAGTGCTTCGTCGGCGTACTCCCACCGCATCGAGGCAACGGTCCACATCTCTTCAAGGGTGAACCAATGAGCGCCAGCATCGGCACTGAAGCGGATGGAGGAGGGATCGACCCTCTTGCCATCGACCTCGACGACAACGTCGTGGACCATTGAAAGCGGAACTCCCCGGTAATAGGGGATCCGTGTGCGCATCTGGAAACCAATGGAAGTGGAATCTGCGTTTGTTGTCAACGTGTCGTCGGCGAGAATGTTACGCACAGAATTGTCGGTGAGGATATACCCGTCAAACATGTCAGTTTCCTTCCTCGATGAGTTCAGATAGAAAGCGCTGGTGTGCGCTTACTTGATCAATGTCGTGAATGGGCTCCCCAGGGCTCACGAATCGCTGGCCTTCATACTCGGAACACACGTATCCGCTCCAACCGATTGTGCGGAGGCGCTCGAAGATCCTGTGATAGTCGATGGAGTATTCCTCACCATCATCGGTCATCTCCCAGAACTTCGCGTGGAAGCTCTTGATGTAGGGCTTGTACTCGTCGAGTACATCCAGACACGTGTTCTCGTAGCCTGAGCTCATCATGGCGTAGAACTGATCCAACGGATTATGGAAGAGGCGTGTGAGTTCGTCCGGGAACTCATAGGAGTCTTTTTCTTCCGTGGAAGTTGCCTTGAAGGCGTGCTTTGGATCAGTTCCTGAAGCGAAGATGTCGTCGATATAGGCAATAACATCTTGGTTTACACCTAGACCACGGAAGTAATTTGCGGAAACACGGGGATGACGCTGGCAGAAAATACCGAAGTCCACGACGATGCCCAGATGGTCGCTACCGATTCGCTTCATCTCGTTGATCCACCCTGCGGTCAGTGGATGATCGAAGCTCATTCCGGCGTGGATCTCCACAGCCATAGTGACGTCGAGCTTCTCGGCGAGGTCTACCGTCATTTTGATGAGACGCGGATCGGTGCGGGAGACGACTCGGACGAGTCGAAAACCGAGGCGGTTTGCGAGACGTAGATCCGAGGATAGGAGCTCAGCTTGTTCTTCAAGAGTGAGCGTGCGGTTCCGATACAGGGTGGAATTCACGAAAATGTCGTTGGAAACTAGATCCAGAGGGTGTCGCTCGATGATTGCATCCCACTCGCGCAGCGTATTCTCGCTAGCCTTTTGCGCGCCTGTGAGCATTTGATCGGAGAGGAATTCGATACCCTGAGTCCCCATCTGTTCGACGGCTGCGATCGTTCCTTCGAGCCCAAGGCCACCTCGCCCGTACGCGTCTTGAAGGCTGTAGAGGGAAACTCCTCGTTTAATTGATGTCATGTGTTTGCTCTCTCCTTCGTTGGAGCTGAGAGCGTGGCCCTTTGATCATTGCCAATGAGCATGTGGATTCATTCTGTTTCATTGGCTATAGATTGTGTGTCCCACGCTGCCGGGTGTGTCACCGGCACGCTGAACTCTATGCGAGGAGATCGCGCAGCTTCTGGGATCGTAACCCCGCTTTTGCATGAAGAATGCAAAAGTGGTCTGTTGGCGCCTCCTGCCGCTGCCGTCATGCTTCTATCGTTGGGGCATCGCCGCCTCATCCGTCCGCGTCGAGGCAGACGCAGTGGGGGAGCGAGTGCTGATCGTGGACTCGTTAGCGCGGAAAGACAAAGAAATTAGGAGGTCACCGATGACTGATACGTTCGCAATTGTGGGATATGGGACGCAGGGGGTCTATCACACCAAGAACCTTGCCCAGATCGATGGTGCGGAGGTGAAGGGAATCTACGATATTGATCCGCGTGCCAACGAGGATGCAGAGGCGGAAGGGCTCCACGTCTATTCAAGTTTCGAGGAGGTTCTGGCTGACTCGGATATCTCCTTCATTTTCATCTGTACTCCCAATGACTCACATCATGACTATGCGGTTGATGCTATGCGTGCCGGCAAGCATGTGCTGTGTGAGAAGCCCGCGATGATGTCCTCGGCAGAGATGGAAGATGTTGCGAGTGTTTCACGAGCAACAGGCAAGCTCTTCATGGTTCATCAGAATCGCCGGTGGGATCCTGACTTCGCTGTGATCAAGAAGATCTATAACGAGGAACTGATCGGCCCTCTAACATACATCGAGCAGAGGATCCATGGATCGCGTGGTATCCCCGGAGACTGGCGCCAGAAGCCCGAAAAGGGCGGTGGCATGATCTTGGACTGGGGTGTGCATACGGTCGATCGTCTCCTGCTGATGGTGGAGTCGCCTGTCATTTCCGTCTATGCGACGCGTTCCTTTGTGGCTGGGCATGAGGTGGATGATGGCTTCAAGGCGTATCTGACATTTGCCAATGGGCTGCGTGCCCTCGTCGATGTGTCGACTAATGCCTACATCACGCTGCCCAAGTTCTACGTCCAGTCCGCGACGGGCACGGCCGTCATTGAAGACTGGGAGATGAATGGCTACATGATTCGTCGTACGGGTGCGCCAGAGGACGATGCAACGCCGATCCAGGCGGGCGTCGGCCTGACGAAGACGATGGCTCCCCGAATCATGGATTATGCGGCGATGGCCTCGACGACGCCGCCGGTGGAGAAGCTGCCGCTACCTGAGGTGCATACCGATGTCATGGAGTTCTATCGAAACGCGCTTGCAGCTTCCCATGGTGAGCAAGAGCCGGTGATCACGAATGAATCGGTAATCCGTTGTCTGCGGATTCTCGAGGCGATCGAACAGTCAGATCTAACAGGCGAGGTCGTCCACCCGGAGCTGGCCTGAGAGCCGACTGGGGTACGACAAGAAGGAGAATGACGATGTCTCGAATGATCACGCTGTTTACGGGCCAGTGGGTTGATCTGCCGTTCCGGGAAGTGTGCCGTCTGGCGTCTGAGTGGGGATATGACGGGCTGGAGGTTGCTGCAGCCGGAGATCACCTTGATGTGTGGCGAGCCGCTGAGGATGATGCGTATGTGAAGTCTTTCAAGGACACGTTGGAAGAGTTCGGTCTCAGTCTCTACGCGATTTCCAATCATTCAACTGGACAGTGCGTATGTGATGATCCGATCGATTTCCGGCATCGCGGCTTGCTGTCGGCACGAACATGGGGTGATGGTGATCCCGAGGGGGTTCGCCAGCGCGCGGCTGATGAGATGAAGGTGACCGCAGTGGCTGCCGCGCGTGTTGGCGCCTCCGTTGTTACCGGTTTTACAGGTTCGCGTATCTGGCCATATGTTGCAATGTATCCACCGGTCGACGCCTCAGTCATTGACGATGGTTATCAGGATTTCGCGGATCGATGGAATCCGATTATCGATGCCTTCGAGGCTGAGGGTGTGAAGTTCGCGTTGGAGGTACATCCTTCGGAGATTGCCTACGACTACTGGACAACCTCGCGCACGCTTGATGCGATTGGTCACCGTGAAGGCTTTGGAATCAACTGGGATCCGTCGCACATGATCTGGCAAGGCCTTGACCCCGCAGTGTTCCTCGCTGACTTCGCGGACAGGATCTACCACGTGCACTGCAAGGACACACGCACCCACTTCGATGGGCGCAACGGCAGGTTGTCGTCGCATCTGCCGTGGGGCGATCCCCGGAGGGGATGGGGATTCGTGTCAGCGGGACTGGGGGATGCTGACTTCGAGGCGTACTTCCGGACACTGAATGCGATCGGATACGCGGGACCGATCTCCGTTGAGTGGGAGGATGCAGGAATGGACCGCATGACGGGTGCGCCGCTGGCACTCGCTTACGCACGGGCGCATACCTATGATCTGCCGGCAGCGGCCTTCGACTCGGTGTTCAAGAACCGGTGAGGAGGTGTGTGGGGGTGGGAGCGTTGCGGGGCGGGCTCCCATCCCCACCGCGCTTAAAGCTGGGGGCGCGATCCGGCGCATGAGGGCGCTCCAGGCTCGGGAATTTTTTCTCCTGGCCGCGTACCAGCCCAGCACGTGATCGGGCGAAGGGCCATAACTGCAACAACGCCTGCGAAACGAACGCCCCCGCCAGGCAAATCCTCCTGACGGCGACGACCGAGCAGCCAGGCCACGAACTCATTACGATGCTTGGCGGTGGAGTCTATTTCGTTCAGCGTCGTGATTTCGCAGGGTTTACACCGCCCCCTCCCCCTTCCCTCTGCCTCACAATCCTGGTTTAGCTCACTCATTCCTGGCCTATTGCCGTTTTAAGGCGGTAGGTGAGTGAGCTAAACCAGGAATGAGTGAGCTAAAACCGTTGT
>ERZ773180.663-NODE-663-length-19836-cov-29.283454_pt1 | contig 19836 bp, 19 predicted proteins | sample MGYA00511080_ERZ773180 | MGnify/ENA primary metagenome ERZ773180 (study PRJEB29015, sample SAMEA2738175) | human oral metagenome | biome: human oral; feature: human-associated habitat; material: saliva | place: China | collected 2178 ...
CAAAAGGGCGTTAGTAAGGGGCTTAAAGGGCACCTTTTGCAAGCCAAAAGGGCGTTAATTGGAAGCCAATTAAGCCTTAATAAAAATCGAAGGAGGGAAAAATATTGACAAAACGAGGAGTGAACGGGTGGGGAATACTCACCTTAAAGCCCCCTATTAATCCATAGGGACAGTTTTTCATTACCTCATGTTTTATCTTGTGTGTTCAGTCTTCCGCTCGCAATCTTAGAAGCAATGGCGTTTAAGGAACTCCTCATACTGGTTGCGATAGCCATTGAAGACGTTGATATCGACATCGCCATGGATACCACGCACCTTACCATCAGGACTTAACTGCCAGTAAGCCAATTTGAAGTTGGGCTTATATTCGCCATAACGGGCTATCCAAATGTGATAGTTATCGCCCAAATCGGGTGCCAATGGCATGTAAGTATTGGCAAAAGTCTGACTGATATAAAGGATAGGACGTTTACCTGTTCGCTTCTGCACAAGGCTCATCCACGCACGAATATTGCGGAACATCACCTCTGCTCCACCCGTCGCAACAATCTGTGCATCGGTTGGCTCAACGTCTAAGACTGGGGGTAGGTCGCCCTTATTAAACTTACTACACTTGAGGAAATAGGCTGCTTGCGCTGCACCTGGTGACATGGTAGAAAAGAAATGATAGGTACCTGTTCGAATACCATGCGCACGTGCTGCCTTATAATCAGCCTCGTAATAAGCATTTAGCACCGTACAACCCTCCGTAGACTTCACGTATGCGAAGGAAACAGGATAATCCACCTTCCCCTTGATAGTCTTCGTACTCAGCGTACCGAGGTCGGTAATGCGCAGTTTGTTCCAATAGATGTGATACACCTTATTATTCTTCTCGTGCTGATGACGTGAGAGGTCGATGCCGTAGATACGGTCGGGAGTATACATAAGGCGTTCACCTTTAAACACATCCGCCTTCCATTCGCCCACTTGTAGATACTCGTGGGGTGCAACATAGATACCAAAGCCGTCGCGTTTTCCGTCCTTCCAATGTCCGTCATAGAAGCTACCATCGTCGCCATAGTACTTTCCATAACCATTCGGAATGCCCTTCTGGTTCTCACCCTCATATCGTCCGCTAACAATACGAATGCCCTTTGCAAGGCTGCTGATAGTAGCTGCGTGGGTCTTATAGTATGTGTTCAGTGCGTCTATCGCCCCAGTTTTCTGCAAGCGAGTAATCAAGCGAATTGGTGTTCTTTTACTTTCGGTTTGCAAGAGTACGCAATCATTCTTCTTATCTATTTCCAATCGGTTGCAAACAGTAGGTTTCGCCTTCTTAGAGGAAGTCTGAATAGCATAGCGATTTTGCTGTCGAATGCTCAGTTGGGCAGAAGAAGTAGACAGAGAATCCAACACCTTTATCATCCGACGAAGCGAATCCATCTGCTGCACCACTTCGGTGTGATATTCCGCAATCTTGTTATAACCGTAATCCTGAACGCTGTGTACACGAAGATAATACCCCATCTCGTTGCGCTTCGTTTGCAATCCGTCTAACTCCGAATCCATCTGAGTCATCGTCTGACGAACAAGCCTTAGCACCCCTTTTCCTTTCAAGTTGACGATTGTTAAGGGTTTGTAATTCCACCGAATGAGAATACGTCCGTGGCAAGAAGGCACTACGGGCAGTCGGTTCACCCAATAACCGCGTTGCGTCATGCAGCGTGTATGAATCGAATCCTTATTGATAGAGCCACCTACAAACGCCGAATCGACATAATCAGCAAAGTATGCAAGGGGCTTACCATCAGCCTCTAACGTGTAATACGCTTCCTGACAGATAGCCACAGCACTCTTATCCACCTCCTCTTGTGAAGGGGGCAGACAACGAAAGACAATATATATGAGTAGAAGGACAAGCAAAATGCCCCCTCCTACATACTGGGTTCGCCTTGATGGGCGGTAGTTGAACATTAAAATAAATTTAAAATCTTTGCAAAGTTACTAATAATTATCTAACTTTGCAGGCAAGTTTATGAGAAAAACGACAGACATATTACTATCCCTTCTATTGTCAACGATGATAGTATGGATTGGTTCGGGCATCATGACAGTGGTGTGCGCACATACTGGAAATGTGTCTGTTGCTAAGATGGAGGATAAAGGTCATTGCAATGATAACGGTGTAAAAAATTGCATGAAGGTTGAGGTAAAAAGCTTGTCGCCCACAGACATGGCGCACAATGACTTTTACCACATTCAGCCTATACAGCTTTCTCTTCTCCCACAATTCGTAAGTGATTGTCAATTATTGCCTTTGCCTGTTTTGACAAAGGCCCCAGAGAGGATATTGTCGTTGCTCTGGCATAGTCCGCCACGCCAATATCTCCGATTACTTACGACACTTATCATTTGATTTTTGGTTGTTTTCTGTTCCTCATGAAATGGGCAACAGAAGGTTTATCGTACCTGTTACACAAGTGTGTTCGGGTAAAAAAGCGTATCAGTATGTTTCCCATTCTGATACCACACAGGCTTTATAAATTTTAAATAACAACTGAATATCAAACGAAATGAATAAAATTATATATTTAGCAGGACTGACCTTGCTGTCTGTCCTACCTGCTACCGCACAGGAAACTGCTGTCGACACGACCGCAACCATGAAAGATCAGACATTGGATAACGTGACCGTTACAACGCGAAGAGCCTCTGTGCGCTCGTTGGCTGGAGCCATCAACGGTAAAGACATCCTACGTGACGAACTCTTCAAGGCAGCTTGCTGTAACCTTGGTGAGAGCTTTGTCAACAATGCTTCAGTAGATGTAAACTACTCGGATGCGACAACAGGAGCCAAACAAATCAAACTCCTTGGTCTTAGTGGTACGTATGTTCAGATGCTGACCGAGAACCTTCCTAACTTTCGTGGTGCTGCCCTCCCTTACGGTTTGGGCTATGTTCCAGGCAGTTGGATGAAGAGTATGCAGGTGAGTAAGGGTAATACATCTGTCAAGAATGGCTACGAAGCGATGACAGGTCAGATTAATGTAGAATACGTTAAACCTGAAGATCCAACAGGTATGACCGTCAACCTCTATGGCAATACGGTGGGAAGATTCGAGGCAAATGCGGATGGTAACATTCATATCAATGGTAACAAGAACCTCAGTACGGAAATCCTTGCCCACTATGAGAACAACTGGCTACATCATGATGGCAACGGAGACGGATTCCAAGATGCCCCAAAAGTGAGACAATACAACCTGCAGAACCGTTGGTTTTGGAAGCAAGGCGACTATATTCTACATGCTGGTCTGTCGCTATTAAAGGAAGACCGCATGAGTGGTCAGACTCCTCATGCTGCTGCAACGAATCCTTATCGCATTGACATCGGCACCGACCGCTACGAAGCTTACATGAAGCATGCCTTCTTCTTCGACCATACACATGGTACGAACATCGCCCTGTTGGGTAATGTCTCTATGCACAAGCAGCAGGCGCAATATGGTATTAAGCAGTATGATGTCAACGAGAAGAATGCTTACGCATCGCTTATCTTTGAGACAAACTTCTCTGACGAGCACAATCTATCGGCTGGCTTGAGCCTTAACCACGATTATTTGCATCAGAGTCTGACACTGCCAGCAACGGCCATTGCGGCTGATTATGGTAATATCTACCCACTCACACGTGGCATTGAGCGTGAGACAACACCGGGCGCATACGTTCAGTACACCTATAACCTGCACAGTCGATTCATCGCTATGGCAGGATTGCGCGTCGACCATAGCAACGTCTATGGAACCTTCTTTACTCCACGCTTCCACTTGAAGTGGGTTCCTGCAAACTTCATGACCCTCCGTCTCTCTGCAGGTAAGGGCTATCGCAGTCCACACGCACTGGCAGAGAACAACTACCTAATGGCTTCGGGCCGCCGACTCATCATCGACAAACTCGATCAAGAGGCTGCATGGAACTATGGTGCGAGTCTTAATTTCAACATTCCAATAGGAAATAAGATGCTGAAAATCAATACTGATTACTATTACACGCACTTCCTTTCACAGATGTTGATTGACTATGACAGTAATCCACAGGAGCTGCATATCACGAATCTCAATGGAAAGAGCTTCTCGCATACCTTCCAAATCGATGCTTCTTATCCTTTGTTCAAGGGGTTTGAGCTGACAGCAGCCTATCGATATAACCTCGTTAAGGCGACGTATGGAGGAAAATTGATGTGGAAACCACTGCAGAGTCGTTACAAAGGACTCTTGACGCTCAGCTATAAAACACCTTTAGGACTCTGGCAGTTTGATGCTACTGCAGCCTTGAACGGAGGTGGTAGAATGCCAGAATCTTATACCTTAGCATCGGGCGAACGCTCATGGGCGGGCAGCTATAAGGCCTACGGACAGCTTAGCGGGCAGGTGACACGCTACTTCCGCCACTTCTCGCTTTACATTGGTGGGGAAAACCTTACCAATTATAAGCAGAAGAACCCAATCATTGGTTATCAAAATCCGTGGGCTAACGGCTTCGAACCAACAATGGTCTATGGTCCTGTAGAGGGTGCAATGGCATACGTTGGTATCCGTCTGAACCTCGGTAAACGACAGTAAACATACATTTTTCACAATAGAATAACATAAACGACAACACAGAGAGACGTCTTGAAACACGCTTTCGGACGTCTCCTACAAACAAAGAACAATTATGAAAAAAGCTATTTTCACAATGCTGATGCTCATGGTAGCCATGATTGCAACAGCCAAAGACATTAAGACAGTTATCTTCACAACTACTCCACAGATGCACTGCGCTAACTGTGAGGCGAAAGTAAAGAACAACCTCCGCTTTGCAAAGGGTGTGAAGGAGATTAAGACAAGTGTAGAAGAACAGAAAGTTTATGTAACCTACGATGCTCAGAAGACCAATGAGGAGAAGCTTCAGAAGGCTTTTGAAAAGTTCGGTTATAAGGCAGAAAAGACGACAAAGGAGGCTAAAATCCCTGTTCATGAGAACGAGGAGTGCGAGAATATGTAATCGCTAACAGTAAAGTCTATAAGTAAGTAATCGACCATTACATGGCTCTCAACAGCCTATGTGATGGTCGATTCTTGTTTAATCTCTATCGTTTATATAATAAAGGAATAGTATCATTGAGTGGTGCGGAGGCTCCGCACATCAGGTGCTAAGCGTTCGCACATCTGGTGTTAAGCCTTAGCACGTTTCTTAAAGAGGGTAGGAATGTGAGAGGATAGGCATTATCGTCTCTTTTCCTATGCGCTTATTCTATTAGATGTCTTTATAGGAAAACTGCTTATTTATTCCCCTTTGGCATCCTTCCTATTAACTGCAGCAACGAAGGAACAAAGATACAGAGCGAGAAGAACAGACCGCCGTACATCATGCGGTCGTTGCCGTGGAAGAAGTCGATGAGTTTTCCGTCGTTCATCTGTGGCATGAGGTTGAACATTAGATAAGCCACCGTATTGTTCACCCAATGAAATACGAAGCCTGGCAGAATACTCCCCGTTTTCGAATAGAGCCAACCCAATAGCAGACCAATCAAAAAAGCGTGTAAGCCTTGTGCTAAATTGAAATGAATAATACCGAAGATGAGGGCTGAAACGACAATGGCTATCCATCGTTTGCGTTCGCCTAATGCGTTTTGTAGTACGCGTAGAATAGCGCCACGGAAGACAATCTCCTCAGCGATAGGCACCATCATTCCTAAGGCTACATAGCCCCAAGACACCTTCATGATACTTTCAAACATCTCTTCTGTGCCCGCTGGCATCGTTAGATTAATCTTCTCGGCAAGGAATTGCAGCGGGAGTATCGAACCTAAAGCTATGAGAGCCGACCACATGAGGACAGCCCAAGGACGCGTCTTCAAATAGTTACCAGATACAGGTGCCCACTTTGTAGCGATGAAAAGAATTAAAGTTGCAAGACTACTGATGACTGCTGTTATGGCAAGAGTCTCACCATTTTTAGTCAGATAATCCCCATCAGCAGCCTCTGTTCGTCCAAGTAGGCTTACAAGCTCCTTACCTCCTTTGAAAGAAAGACTTTGTATCAAGATGAAAAGTGAAACAAATAAGATGATATAGAGCGTTGCGCTCAAAACGTTTTTATTGTTCATTTCTGCGAATCTTAGGGTGTATTAATAATATTCTCTTGTATGTGATAAGTCTCATCAAACAATCGATTGATTTGCTCTTTGTCTTGCTTCAGCTGTTGTGCCAAGGCTTCTAAAGAGTCAAACTTATGCTCGTCTCTGATCTTACTAATGAAACTTACAAGGAGTTCCTGTCCATAGAGATTTCCTGTGAAATTAAAGAGATTGACCTCTATCGAGGTGGTTGTGCCATTGAAAGTAGGCCGATGCCCAATGTTCATCATCCCTCGCTTCCATCCAACAGAATCCTTCAAGCGCACCATGACCGCATAGACACCGGTTGCAGGGAGCAGCTGTTGGCAACCATTCACATCGAGATTGGCTGTAGGGAAACCCATCTTGCGCCCATTCTGATAGCCACGCACGATGCGACTCTCTATCGTATAAGGATAGCCTAAAAGGCGGTTGGCATCCTCAATATTGCCTGCGCGGAGGTCGTTTCTGATGACAGAAGAACTCACTTTCTCATCGTTTGGCAGGAAGGCATCCGCACGAATGACCTCAATACCCATCTCCTTACCATACTGAACATAGTCTTCAAAAGTCTCAGAGCGGTTATGCCCGAATCGGTTGTCGTAGCCAATGATGAGTTTCTTTACATTCAGCTGTTTGCATAACACCTCTTGCATGAAGTCATGAGCTGAGAGCGCAGCCAACGAAGCATCGAAATGCAGTACGAAACTATTGTCAATATGTGTCTTTGAGAGCAGAAGTAGCTTCTCATCGAGTGTTGACAGCAGTTCTGGTTGGTAGTCAGCCTGCAGCACCTGACGCGGATGTCGGTCGAAGGTGATGACTGCCGACGCCATTCCAGACCGTTCTGCCTCGTCAATGACACGACGAATCAGGAACTGATGTCCACGATGCACCCCATCAAAGAATCCTATGGTTGCAACCTGTTCTACCAATTCATGCGTCTCATCTCGCTTAATATATATTGTATTCAATCCTCTTGTCTTATAGTTCGTTTACTTCCTTGTAAAGGTATTTTTATTTCTCTGCAAGGCATATTTAATTCCCCACAAAGACACCTCGACCTCGTTACAAAGCCATGTTTACTTTCTTGCAAAGGTACTCCAAATCACCCATAAACCCATGTTTGGGTAAACAAAATGTGTTAAAACATTAAATTTCCTTATCGTCCTTTCTCCTTTTTCCATTTATTTCATTATCTTTGCAGCCGAATTCACGAAATTCAGGACTTGTAGCTCAGTTGGTTAGAGCAACAGACTCATAATCTGGAGGTCCCTGGTTCAAGCCCAGGCTGGTCCACAATATTAAACTCCTTGTAATCAATAGATTGCAAGGATTTTTTATTTAATAGATTTGATGTTTTATTGTGTTATGTAACACATAAAAGTACACTATTTTATTGATTGTTGGTTTATTGTTGGTTTTTAAAAAAACATCTAACATGCTGACTATCAAAGCAGAAATATTAAAAAGTGGATTAAGAGCAGATGATACATACAATGTAAAAGTAAGAATTACCTATAAAAGACAGGTTAAGAGAATATCCACAAACATCTATATCCATAAATCAGAACTTACAAAATCCTTGAAAATCAAGAATGGTTGTAAACTAAAGAAAAGGATAGATGATTTAATTACATACTATCAAGATATAGGAAATAACCTCCAAGTAGAAAGAGAGGATTACACCATTGATGATATAATTGCCAACCTTAAAGGAGAAGAGCAGAAGAACAAGCCTATTGATTTTATAAAATTCAGTAGGGATTGGATTGAGACTGCAACCATTAAAGGTGCTGATAATTATAAATATTGCATCAATTCATTTGTGAGGTTTCTCGGAAAAGATAGCCTAAATATCAATGATTTAACTATCAAACTTCTTACTCAATATGCAGAATATCTCTGTAAGAACAAGGAGAAGAAAGATAAGAAGTTGACCCCCAAGAGTAGTAGTAAAACATCTAATAGAGCAGTATCACTTTACTTGGGCAGTATAAGGCATCTTTTTAATGAAGCAAAGAAGAAGTATAATGACTATGACAGGGGAATTATTATCATACCTCATTCACCCTTTGAGAATTTCAAAGTACCAAGGCAGGAAGCCACAAGGAAAAGGGCTATTACTACCCAACAGATTAAGGCTATTTGGCAACTTGCTGACCTTAAAGAGGGGAAAGGTGTAAATAAACTTTGTAGATTTGATTTGGCAAAGGATTGCTTTTTGCTGTCATTTTTCTTAATGGGAATGAACTCAGCAGACCTATTTACTTGTTCAGAGCTTAAAGATAACTGCATAGTCTATTACAGGTGCAAGACTAAGGAAAGAAGAGCAGACAATGCAAAGATGGTTGTGAAAATACCATCATTAGCCTTGCCACTCATTGAGAAGTATAAGGACATTACAGGGAAGAGAATTTTCAAATTCTATCAATGGTATTCAACTGCTGATACATTCAATACAGCCTTGAATATAGGGCTTAAACAGGTGGGAAAAGTTCTCCACTTAGAAGACCTTGAATTTTATGCTGCAAGGCATTCTTGGGCAACTATAGCTGTGAATAAGGCTGGAGTTGATAAGTATGCTGTTCACTCTGCATTAAACCATATTGATGAGAAAATGAAAATCACCGATATTTATATTGAAAGGGATTTTAAGATGGAAAATGATGCGAATGAAAAAGTAATAAATTCAGTATTCTAAGATGAAAAAGTTCCAGTAATAATCTTGTTATTGGAACCTTTTATTTATTTTTGCATCTAAAAATTTCCCATCATAATGAATAATAGAAAACAGAACAAATCAGTAGTTTATGAGACAAGCAAGGAATGGTTGAAAGCTAAGCAAGACCTTTTAAATTGGGTTGCTTCTCAACCAAAAGTTCATTCTATTGTAAGTGAACTTGGTATAAAACCTAAACACTCGGGAAAATTTGCCTTTATACCTGCTAACTTGGATTTAGAAGCTCATTTAAGAAATTTTCCTGTGACAAATTATTATTTTGTAGAGGATTGTGGTGGACACATAAAGACTGTAAATACTAATGGAACTTTTGGTGCTGTATTTGATGAAGAAAGATTAATTTATCTAATTGGCTTGATTTATTCCATCCCAGGCAGAAATAAGGACTTAATATCAGAAGATGGTTTTGTTAGTATCAATTCTGCAATTTTAAGGGACTTTTTTAAAGATTACCTATCATATTTAGACTACTTACTTCGTACAGGTATTTTCATAACAGATAGCCAATACATAGTAGGGAAAAAATCTATTGGGTACAAATTAAGTGATACTTATTGTAATTCTCCACTAAGAACTTACATATACAGACATTCACGAGAAAATCAATCTCATAGTGCAGTTATAGAAGCTGGTAATAATTACCTGCTTTCTTGGTATAACAATAACCTGCAAATTAATGCAAGCATTGCATTAGAATATGCAGAAAGAAAATATAGAGAAAAGATTGCAGGAGGGGTTGATACTTGGGATTACAACAGAGACACCCATCAAAGGAAGAATCCAAAGTTACAATATTATGCAATACGTTATAATATTGAGTCTATAATACAGGAAGATTATAAAGTTAAAATAGATGATACTGTGCATAGGCTTCACTCTGTACTTACCAATATGCAAAAAGACTATAGAAATTTCATTAAATATGATGGAAGGGACTTAGTTAGTATTGATATTTCTAATAGTCAACCTTACCTATTATGCTTACTCTTAAATCCTTTGTTTTGGGATAAAAGTTCAGCATTAGCTGTAAACATAGGTAAGTTACCTGCAAATGTTCAAAACTTATTTTCAGAAGAAGATTTATCATCATTGCAAGCCTATGTATATAGAATAAGGCATGATGAAAAGGTCAATGAATACATACACTATGCTTCTGAAGGACATATTTATGAGTATATGTTAGAAAGGACAAGAGAAAATGGTGAAGAATATCAAAGAAAAGATATGAAAATTATGATACTGATGACTTTCTTCTCAGACAACAAATTTTTAAATCAGCCAGGTGCAAAACTTAAAAAACTTTTTAAGCTCTCATTCCCAAAGATTTACGGATTAATACATGCCATAAAGAAAGGAAGAGATGGCAAGAAAAAATTGGCAGTACTACTTCAATCAATAGAGAGCACTATAGTACTACAAATATGCTGCAAAAAAATATGGGAAGAAAATGCTCATCAAGTACCTATATTTACAATACATGACTCAATCTGCACAACTTTGGAGTATGAAGACTTAGTCTTCAATGTAATGACTACAACTTTAAATGATATAGTCCAAGTTACCCCCAACCTAAAAAAGGAGTATTGGACTCCACGGAATTTATCCTTGTAAGATAGGAAACTAAGCACTTTTGAGGATATTTTGGGCAAAATAATAAGCAGTCTGTCTTTCATATCTTTTTTTTACAACATTTTTGGCATAATCTATAATCCCGAAAGGTGCAATATGCCCCCCTATGGGCTATTTGAAATATATTAAGCCCCTATCTTTCTGTGAGCAACATACACCACCCCAACCCCCCCTTGCCTTTGGGCAAGGGGATATTCCCTCCTATAACAATTAACAAAAAAGAATTATGGAAAGTACATTGAAATTTATTCAGACATTGTCTGTGGAGGAGTTTAAAGCTCAAAAGGGAGTGAATGTGATTGAAGTGAAGCAAAACCCTGCAACAGGTAAATGCTTCTTCACTTATGGATTTGAAACAGGTGCTGTGAGTGAGAGGTTTTTGAAAGGAGAACTCAAGACACCTGTTATCTCACAAGTATGCTCAGCTGAAACAGGAGATATGTTCTACTTGTTACATGAAAGAGCAGAGAATGCAGCAGCTACATTAGCTACTTTGTAAGATTGAAAGTTAATAGCAAGAGGTGAAAACTTCTTGCTATTTTATTTCTGAACCATTAAATTTTTATGATATGGAGTTAAGGCAAACAACAAAGAAGCAGGTAAAAATAAAACTTGCTTTACAAGGTTGTGCAGGTAGTGGAAAGACCTATTCTGCACTATTATTAGCTTATGGTTTATGTCATGATTGGAATAAGATTGCAATCATTGACACAGAGAATGGAAGTGCTGATTTATATGCCAGTCTTGGAGGGTACAATGTATTACAGCTAAAAGAGAATTTTACACCCGAAAATTACATTGAAGCTATCAATGTATGTGAAAGTGCAGGAATGGAAGTAATCATTATAGACTCCATTTCATTATGTTGGGATAATCTTCTTGAATATCATGCTAATTTGCAAGGGAATAGCTTTACTAATTGGCAGAAAATCACTCCAAGAATAAATGCTTTTATGCAGAAAATTCTACAGAGTAATAGACATATCATTTGCACCATGAGGTGTAAACAGGATTATGTTCTTAATGAGAAGAATGGCAAGATGGTGCCTGAAAAGGTAGGATTGAAAGCTGTTATGAGAGATGGAATAGATTATGAATTTACCATTGTGTTTGATATTAATATGAAGCATCAATGTGTAACCTCCAAGGATAGAACTAATCTCTTTGTGGGTCAGCCTGACTTCACCATTACAAGCCAAACAGGAGAGAAAATATCTGATTGGTGTAATGATGGTGTGAGTATGCAGACTATTAAACAGCAGATTAAAGACTGCCAAACTTTGGAAGAGCTTACAAGGATATACCATCAATATCCCGAATATTATCAGCAGCTTAATTTTGAGTTTGTTGAGAAGAAGAAGCATCTTCAAAATAGTGAGAAAAGAATTATAAGTCAACCATTTAACTACATTCAAAATGGAAATAATGCAATTACAACCAGTCAGAGCTAAGCAGAGCTTTCCTATCTTATATAGTAATGACCCTTTACCAATTACCTCTTTGAGGTCAACATTGGATAAGCCTATTTCAAGGCTACCATTTATTGAAGCCAACACAAAAGAAGTGGACTTCATGCACTTACAGAAAGACTGCATAGTACCAGTATTTAGCAAGGATAATGAGGTGACAATTTCTCACCCAGAGTTTATCGAAGCTATTTGGAATGCTGCAAATACAGTTTTCCCACAAGAAGAGATAAACAAGCCTTTGATTAGAGTCAGCCATATTATCAAAGGTAGAACACCCGAAGCAATCTTTAAACCAGTCAATATGCTTTTGGAAGAAGAAAAGACCATCTATTACGAGAGAATGATGTTTTGCTTTGAAATACCTACCATCTTTGAAACAATTGATGGTAATAGGTTAAATCTCACCATAGGAGGAGTAAGAGCCTATAACCATGAAAATCTCTACAGCAAGAAGAGTATGGAGAAGTTCAAGGTATTTATTGGCTTTAAAAACCTTGTGTGTTGCAATATGTGTGTTAGTACAGATGGGTATAAGTCAGAGTTAAAGGTTATGTCAGTAAATGATTTGATGCAAGAAGCAATTAGATTGTTTCAAAGTTATAAGTTTGAGAGTCATTTACAGATGATGTCAGCACTGCAAAATTACTCAATGACAGAGCATCAGTTTGCTCAATTTATTGGTAAAAGTAGGCTTTACCAATATATTCCTGCATCAAGCAAGAAGTTACTTCCACCTGTGTTATTAACTGATACACAGATAGGGCTTGTTGCAAGGTCATATTATCAAGATGAGAATTTTTCCCATCATAATGATAATAACAAGGAAATTAGTATGTGGAATGTATATAACCTATTTACAGGTGCCAACAAGACTTCCTACATTGATAATTTCTTGGATAGAGCAAATAATGCTTCTGATGTAGCATTTGGTCTATGTGATACCATTAGTAATGTGAATAAAGATTTTGCTTGGTTTATTGAGTAATTATGGAAATAGTTATCATGTTACTATTGAAAATAATAGGTTTCTTCGTAGTGCTATTTATCATTTGTGGTGCAAATAACAACTAATCTTTTGTTAATTGTGAGCCTTGGTGTGTAGAAATACACATCAGGGCTTTTTTTCAATTAAATAAGGAATATAGCTCACACCTTAGGTAATATGTGTATTTTTGTCTTTAAATTATGTGTACAACTGAAAGATATTTTATATCTTTGCAAAATAAACATAAAAATGAGATAAAAGTTTAACAAGACATATTAAAAGAAGTGTTTGCTTCTTGATTGATGTTATCAGAGAAATCGCCAATTTCAAAAGGAATAACCATCAACAACAAGAAAGTGAATGCTTGCACCTATGGGTGTGGGCTTTCCTTGTTTGATTGGTTATAGGTGTTTGGCGATGCCTTCTGATAAGCACTCAGGGTTTAGTCTGCACCTTTTTTGTGTCTATAACCTAATAGAAAAATGGAATATAACAAGGAAAGAAAACCTAAGAACAATGGTTGTATATTTAGTATAGTATTTTTTTTAGGCTTAGTAGCATTAGCAATGGTATTAGATAGCAAAGAAGCAGTACAACTCTTTGGGGTTATACCACTATTCATTGCAGGAATGTTCTTAATATTCTATGTTGCAAATAAAGTTGAAGATGAAGTAAGGGATGTAAAAGAAACAAATGCTAAGTCTAAATATATTGCAAAATTAAACTCCAAGCCTTATAATGAGCTATATGATAGTGGAATATTATCTGATGTTGAACAGGTCACAGGCATTAATTTGGCAACTTATGGAGATAAAAATGCTAAGGAACTTATTGAAACTATGATAAGATGGTCAAAAAAAGTCAATTGCCCCATCTCACAAATATTTATGACATATTTTCATTTTTTAGAAGATAGAGATGATGAGGGCTTGCTGTCTAAAAGTCATATTTTAGACCTTATTAATGATATTGTAACTGAAAAGAACAAGGAAATAGAAAATTTCAATATTGAACCCAAGAATACTTGTGCTTATTATAAGATGAAATGGCTAAAGAAGTTTATTGATGGGAGAAATGATTATCTATCATCAGAATATAATATGCCAAAAATAGAAACCAAGGATATGGGTGAATTTATATCTATTTGGGAATCAAAAAGTTAAAAAAAACAATCTATCAAAAAAAATTAGAACAATGAAAGTCTTTGGAATTATTTTAGAAATCTTTGCTGCAATGAATTTACTTGTAGCAATCATTGCATCTGCTAATAATGCAAATGCAAATGTAGTTATGTCAAAAGTGTCAAGTGCTTTTCTTTTGGCTGCCATAGGTGGTCTTCTTCATTATTTTGGGAATAAGAGAAATGCTGCTAAGAATGACACAAGCACTCCTACCGCACATAACAATCAAAAGATACAGGTTAATACAACTAACACAGGTGATTCAGATGTACTTTCTGCACTTCTATTGATGAAAGCAGTTGAAAAGCTAACAGGAGTAAACCTTAGCACTTCTAATGATAAAGATAGAGAAGAACTTTTGCAATCAATGACAAGATGGTCAAAAAATCTTGGCTGTGATATACTCAATATAAAACATGTGTTCATGGAGAAAACACTTGAAACCTTTGATTCTGATGAACTGGGAGTGGTTATATCCCAATTAAAAAATGAAAAAATAGCAGAAGAAGCAAAACATTTTGGTATAGCAGAGAAGAATACATGCACATTTTACATGATAAAATGGCTCTCAGAAATGGATAAAATGAAGTCTATGAAAGTTCATCCCAATCATGCAGTAAAAGAGGACAATGATTTACCTTTTTAACCAAAAAAAATAAGATATGTGGATAGCAATAATAGCTATTATTGGTTTTATAGTATATAAAATCAGTAGGGAGAGCAATAATGATGTAGAGCTAAATGTCACTAAATATGGTGGTATGCTCAAGAAGTACAGCATTTTAGTGAATTATCTGCAAAATGCAGGATTAAGTATAATTAAAGTTACAAAAGACTCTGTAATCCTCGGAAATGGAAATGCAATTTGGTCACTTGATTATGTAGCTAATAATCTTGAAGTCAGGGTTAAAGGTGAAGTTCCTTACTTAGGTTTACAAAGTCATGTTTGGTCATTTCCTAATGGCTATCCGCAAAGAAGCATGATAGAATCTATAGAAAGCTACATTAGAGGAATGGTTGAACAACAAAATCAGATAAGGAATTACTACTAATAGATATGATATTCCCACTACACACAGGATTGGTTAAGGCAGGAATGCCTTTAATCATTTCATCGAAAGGACCAAATAAAGAGATAAAAAACCTTTGTTTTCTTATTGACACAGGCTCTACTCACAACATACTTTTCAGCTATGTATATGAGTTTGTTAAGGATGATATAAAGCCATTAAACACCCAAAATAATTTAATGGGTTTTGAGGGCAAAAGTCAACAAGGAAAAATGGTTGAAGTAAATCTTTCCTTTGAAGAGAAAGATTATAAGATACCAATGGTGATAATTGATGCCAATGCAGCTATGGAGAAAATCCATAAGGATTGTGGCATACAAATTCATGGTATATTGGGCATGTCCTTTCTCCTTGAACACCATTGGACTCTTGATTTCAAGAACTATATTGTAACAGATGAAACAGAACAGAAAGAAAAATAACCAGGGTAAGGAAGTTAAGATAAGAGTAAGTGAAGAGGGGGCAGATTGGGGCTACACAATAATATGCAAAGTTGAAAAAAGAAAAAGCAATCTAATCCACCCATCTATTATCAATCAACTAAGTAAGTTTGATAATCCCGATATACTTGGTGTGGAAGATTTATGGATGGTAGAAGAAATGTCTGAAAATGAAAAGAAGCAGTGGATAGCAGAAACTCACAAAATCTTGATTAATTCAAAGATTGACAATCCCTCTATTTTCAAGACTTTGGACAAATCATTAGTCTTATGTTATGACAAAAAATTAAGATTATGTAGAAGAGTTAAACTATATTTCGAGTATAATAAAAATCAGTTTTCAGAGATTTTCTATTTAGATAGTTCCTTGGACTCCGAAGATAATCCTATCGTAATAAATGAAAAAATACTTGAGTAAATTTCAAACTACAAATAAACAGCTCTATTATATTACTTCTTGTGGGTCAACCATACTAAGTAAAATGAATAGATAGCTGAAAATGATTTTGTTGGTTTATTGTTGGTTTATACACCCACAAAGAGTGAAATAAACAACTGATAATCAATAAATTATTGTACTTTAAATTGGAGACTCATAATCTGGAGGTCCCTGGTTCAAGCCCAGGCTGGTCCACAAAGGGAAAAGAAGAGCTTTACACTATGCTGTAAGGCTCTTTTTTGTTGGTAATCAAGTAGTTTCATCAGTTGGTTATGATGGCTATAACGGTTCATTTGTTGTAAAATCCCTCTATCTTCTTCTTAGTTTAGAACGTACATATCACGCTATTTTGAGCAAAATTTCAGCTAATTTACCCACTTGTTGACCTCCTGTTGACCTATTGTTGATCCGAGGTTGACCTCAAAACGAGAGATTATGCTGACAATTAAAGCAGAAATTCAGAGAGACAAGTTAAGGCAGGATGGCAGTTACAACGTCCGTATCAGGTTTACGAAAGACCGTAAGGTAAAACGTATTTCTACGAGTCTGTTTGCAACAAGAGCCGATTTAACTGACAGGTTTACTATCAAGGAAGATTCTCTTATCAAGCAGGAAGCGGACATACTTATCCTGCATTACCGTAAGATGTTTAACGAAATGTACTTAGAAACAGAGACGCTTGATGTAAACGAGATTGTAGAACGACTGAACAGCAGGGACAAAAGCGACAAACCAGTAGATTTTATCCAGTTCGCTAAAGAATGGATTGCCAATTCCACGTTAAAGGGAGCAGTCAACTACACCTCCGCACTTAACAGCCTCATCCGATTCAACAAAAGTGAGAAGCTGTACACGCATCAAATTACAAGTGAATTCCTGCAAGAGTTTATGGCATTCTTACTCAATGAAAGCAAGGAACGAGCGGAACAATTGAAGAAGAAAGGCAAGCGTGTTCCCTCTACTCGCAGCACCTCCCTTTACTTGATGGGTATTCGTAGATTGTTTAAGGAGGCTGTAAAGCAATACAACAAGCCAGACCAAGGGCTAATCCGTATCAAGAATACCCCATTTGCTTATTTCCAAATCCCCAAACAGGAGGCAACACGAAAAAGAGCTATCACAGCAGAATTAATCCGTAAGATAGAGCAGTTACCGTATCAGACAGTTTATAAAGGTATACACCACACCAACCGCTTCAATCTCGCAAAGGATTGTTTTATCCTCTCATTTTGCATGATAGGAATAAACTCTGTGGATTTATTTAACGCAACCGAATATGATGGCAATACGCTTACTTACTATCGTACTAAAACGAGAGACAGGAGAATGGATAAAGCTAAGATGATAGTAACAGTTCCTAAGATATTGCATCCTTTATTTGAGAAGTACAAGGATACAACAGGCAAACGGATATTCAATTTCTACCAGAATTATGTCAATGAGAAAGCCTTTAACAAAGCCATCAACAAGGGATTGAAAGAGATTGGTAGTATTCTTAAAATTGAGGATTTAGAATATTATGCTGCACGCCATTCTTGGGCTACTATTGCCCTTAACAAGGTCGGAGTAAGCAAATACGTGGTACACGAAGCCCTCAATCATATTGACGAATCTATGCGAGTAACCGACATTTATATTGAACGTGACTTCTCAAATGAGAACAAGGCAAATGCAAAAGTCGTAAAATACGTGTTCGGAAACAGCATGACAAAATCCGAGAAATAACACTTTTGTATACTCTAAATTGAAAAATGTCATGTAGAATAAGATTATTTGTAAAACAGGTGTAAAGTTAAAAGTGTGGTAATTTTACCACACTTTTTTCTTTGTTTCGTTTTTTATTTTTATATTTGCAAAAATATAGCAAGATTTAGTATGGAAAATATTAAAAATGTAGATAATATAGAAGCAAAGGATATTCTTCCTAGGGCTTTTGCTGAAGATGTAACATCAATAAAACAACTTTACGAGCAAAAAAAGGCTGAATTGGGTAAAACTGACAGACAAATTTACAAGCTTTTATCAATGGAGGCTAAGACCCTAAATTCAATTTTAGATGGTACTGCTAAACGAGTCAATTTTACAAATGCTATTAAATTAGCAAACTTTTTAGATATAACTCTTTCCGAGATAGCAGAATCTTATCTATCGACAGCTGATTCTAAAGAGATAGAAGAAATTCAGGCTGCGCGAAACCTACAATATATATCTGAAAATTTTGATATAACAGCTCTTACAAAGGAGCGATTCTTTGAGAAACATTATAATGCTAAAGAGATGTCGGAACGCATTATTTCATTCTTTGGTTTAGGGAGTTTATATGACTATACAAAAGAAGCCCAGACTTCTGCCGCATTTAGTAGGACGAAAAAGAAATTACGCACTGATCTAATGCGTGATTTTTGGGTAGTATCTGCATTGACGCAGTTTAAAAGAATTAATAACCCTAATACTTACGATAGAAAGGCTTTAATAGAGTTGATTCCTAAAATAAGACCATATACAATGAATGTAAGAACTGGGTTCAAAATGGTTTTGCGTGCTTTATTTCAGGTTGGTGTAACTGTAATATTTCAGCCTAAATTAGAAAATACACAAGTACGAGGAGCTACCATGATAGTTGATGATAAACCGTGTGTAGTTATTTCAAACTTAAATAATAAATATCCCACTTTGTGGTTTGCTTTACTTCATGAACTAAGCCATGTTCTGTTTGATTTTACTAATATTAGAAATCAAACTTATCATATAAGTGATGGAATTGGTGATTTAATGCTAACAAACGAAGAAAAGGCAGATAAATTTGCAAATGACTATTTGCTAAATGATTCACGTCTAACTTTTGCTAAACGTTACATAAACTCTCCCATTATGCTTGAAAGTTTTGCACGACAGTGTGGAATACATCCGTCAATTATATATGTAAGGTATTGCTACACTAATGGGAATTGGGCATTTTATAATAAATTTATCCCTAAAATGGATGAAGCCATTCAAGATATAAATACAGATCCTTTTGGACATGATAGTCTTTTGGAGTCGGTGAGTTTGATAAAAGAATTTTATAACATTTAAATATAAGGTTTATGAAAAATGATAATAAACAATCTGAAGAGAAGTTGGAACAGTCTCAGAAAGTTAAACAGTCAGAGCAAGAACAGCAATTTGAGCAAGAACGAGAAGCTATTATGTTAAAAGCTGATGAAGCTAAGGAGGAGACTTTTTTCTTTGATGATGCAGGTAAACTTGCTATTAAAAATGAAATAGCGGACTTATTACTTGGTGAAATTGATAATCCAGAGAAGAAATACGACTTGTATTATAATGCTATTGATAAAGTTCTAAGAAAATATTTACCTAAGGGAAATAAGTTTAAAGAACAGCGTGAACTTATTTATGAAGAAAAGAATACATTCTTAACAGGACATCGATTAGATAAAAATCATCGAAGACATGCTGATGGAAGAATGACACCAACTCCTATTATGGAAGAACTTGTAAATATAATTGCAGAATGGATTGGGAATCAGGGTACTCCTGTTGAGTTATATATTAAACTAAGAGATGAAAACAAGAAATGTGGGTACGGAATCGCATCTGATTAAAAAATAAGTAGACTCCGCTTGCAGGAATACAGGTGGAGTATTTAATTACTAAAGTTTCCCACCCTAATAAATAGATAGAAAAATAACAGTTTGTCGAATTTTCTTTGTAAATTAGTAATCGCTAAAGAACTGA
>ERZ773180.668-NODE-668-length-19756-cov-9.864677_pt1 | contig 19756 bp, 17 predicted proteins | sample MGYA00511080_ERZ773180 | MGnify/ENA primary metagenome ERZ773180 (study PRJEB29015, sample SAMEA2738175) | human oral metagenome | biome: human oral; feature: human-associated habitat; material: saliva | place: China | collected 2178 ...
CAAAGGATTGTGCTGATAAATTTCTATGTTGAACTGGTAGTTCTGCAACATCAGGATAGTTGTGATTAGCAGTGTCACTAATAAGCATCCCAAAATCCTAAAATGAAAGCGACTATAGTAGGTTACACCCAGACTTCGAGCACGGTTGAAAAAGTAAAAAGTCCCAATGATGATAATGATGAGAATCATACTCGGATTAAAAAGACTTGGTGCTAATACTGCAATCATATAAGATAAAAAGAAGAAAGCTAGTGAGATATAGAAACTTTCTGCTCCTGCTTTATTCATCAGTTGTTCTTCTCTTTCGTCTAGTAATTGATAATAATAAAATTTATTTTTCATCTTCTTCCTCCCAAAATAATTGATCCAGCGTTTTCCCTAAGCACCTGCAAATGGATTGGCAAAGTGAAAGCGAAGGATTGTACTTGCCAGCTTCTATCAAGCCGATAGTCTGCCGAGTGACACCCACAGCTTCTGCCAAATCACCTTGTGTCATGTCAAGCTCCACTCGAGCTAACTTTAATTTTAAATTCTTAGCCACTTGTTACCTCCTCCTTAATTTTAAAAGTCGCGCTTCTTTTTTCAACTTTATTATATCATATATTTTACATTATGCAATATATATCTTACATTTTGTGCGATTTTTTTAACAAAAAACTCTCTACCACCAAAATGATAGAGAATTCTCTGTTTATTCAAATCTTTGTAAAATATCTACAACATCGCTTCTTTGCTTTACTTGATAGGCTTTGATGCCTAAACTTTCTGCCATCTTGGTATTCTCTTTTACATCATCCAGAAAGATACAGTTTGCAGGATTTAGCTCATATTTTTGGAGAATTTCTTCAAACATTTTTGAATCCGGTTTGATGGCCTTAATATCACAAGAAAGGACGAAACCGTCTAAAATCTCTGCAAGAGGAGATAGTTGGTCTTCCAATAGTTCGTAAAAAACTGGTGAGGTATTGGACAAGACAAAAATACGATGGCCTTTTTCCTTTAAAACTGCAAGAAGAGGAAAGACCTCGCTGTAAATATCGATGTAGGCTGGCCAATTCCAAATGACTTTTTCGACCTCATCCTGATAACAATCCCCTAATATAGAAAGAACCTTATCAACCAATTCTTCTCGAGTCAAAGTACCTAAGTCCAATCTTTCCCATAAACCCGACTGGAAAATCTCCTTGTCTAAAATTAGATAATCTTTTTCTGTTTTAGCCACAGCTTTCAAAATCTTATCCTTGTTCCATTCCAGTAGAACATTACCCATATCCAGTATGATATCCATAGACCTACCCCCATTATGATGGGCCAATCTCTTCGATCCTTCATTTTCCGTTTACAAATCTTTTTGATAATAGTGCCTTTGTCCAGTGTAGGGATAATCTTTTAAGGTAAAGACTTCCTTGTAGCCCTGCTTTTGATAAAAGGCTGGCGCTTGAAACTGATAGGTATTCACAAAAGCAAAGCGACAGTTTCTCTTTTTAGCTTCACTTTCTGCTTGCTGCAATAGTTGGGAGCCGATTCCTTGTCCTCGCAAGTCCTCCTTCACAAACAAATACTCAATTTCTAACCAATTCCCGAAAGTCTCTGCTACTAAACCAGCCATGATTTCACCATGTTCATCTTCGACATAAAGGTTTAGTGGCTCACTTTCAGCAACTTCTCTTTTGGAACGATTATAGGAACGAATCAAGTCTCCTATAATTTGCGATTTCTGAGACCCTGTATTTTCCAATCTTACCTGCATACAAACCTCCTAAAGACACCTATAGCTTGATTATAACCATATTTAGATAGTCTGTCAAACTAGAAAAGCTCATCAACTACCTTGATGAGCTTTTCTTCATTTCATAAATTTCTACTTAAACTGTTTTTTCAACCTTTAAGATTTTTACATCATAGCTACCTGCTGGTGTGTTAATAGTAGCAATATCACCTTTTTTCTTACCAATCAAGGCTTGACCAATTGGACTTTCATTTGAAACTTTACCTGCAAAGGCATCTGCCCCAGCTGAACCTACGATGATGTATACTTCTTTTTCCTTTTCGCCAATTTCTTGGATAGTTACAGTACGTCCGATAGCAACCTCATTACGAGCAACGGCATCACTGTTGACAATTTCAGCATAGCGAATTTTTGTTTCCAAGCTTGAAATTTGTCCTTCAACGAAGGCTTGCTCATCTTTTGCTGCTTCGTATTCACTGTTTTCTGACAAGTCACCATATGAACGCGCGATTTTGATACGTTCAACAACTTCTGGACGACGAACTAGTTTTAGCTCTTCTAATTCTTTTTCGAGTTTTTCTTTTTCTTCAATGGTCATTGGATAAGTTTTTTCTACCATTTTTCTCAACTTTCTTTTAATTCTATAAAATATTATTTGCCTGAAAGCAAAATTATGTGGAAAACCACATAATTTTAGTTAGAGTTATTTGATTGTTTCAGTTTACTATTGATATGTTCCTCAACGTTACGATCATGTTCTTCTTGCGTTGCAGCAAAGTAAACTTTACCATCTTGAACATTAGCAACAAAGTAAAGATTTTCACTCTTAGTCTGATTGATACTTGATTCGATTGCATCCAAACCTGGGCTGTCTACTGGTCCAGGCATAAGGCCAAGATTTGTATAAACATTATATGGTGAATCAATAGCTGTATCAATAGCAACATCATCAGCCAAGCTGATGTTTTGACCAAGTTTACCTTCAGCATAAAGGATAGCAATATTACTTTGAAGCGGCATACCGATATTCAAACGGTTATAGAAGACCCCAGCAATCAACTTACGATCTTCTGTTTTTGCACCTTCCTTCTCTACAAGAGAAGCAATGGTTAAGAGCTCATTCACTGTCAAGTTCTTTTCTTTGATGGTAGCATAATGGGCGGATAAGTTTTTATCCATCGCCGCTAACATTTCATTAATTAAACTCTCTACAGTTGTACTTTCTTTGATTGCATAAGTTGCAGGGAATAGATAGCCCTCTAGACGGTAACGAACACCACTATCTTTAGCTGGTAAGCTTTCAAGAAGAGTTGGATATTTTGCTACCGCTTGAGCGATAAAGGCTTCATCTTGAACTTTTGTCATAAAGGCTTCTGCTGTCAGAGCTTCTTTAAAGTCACCTTGTAATTGACCTACCGTCTGAGCAATTTGTTCAAGTGTATATCCTTCTGGAATGGTTAAGCTTGCATGTGTAACCTCTTGAGGTTCAGGTGTTCCACCTTTTTGCAATTCTTTAATCAAATCATCAGTGCTCATGCTCTTTTGCAAGTTATAGTGACCTGATTTAAATTCTGAGTAGTTTTTATACTTAACATAGAGAGTAAATACCAAACTATTTTTTATCAAACCAGAATTCTCTAGAGTTGAGGCAATTTCTTGTATATTAGCACCATCAGGAATCTGAACACTCACATACTGCTTAGAGTTTGGATCTACAGGTTGCAATGCTGATTCAGCATATTGAAGACCAAAGTACCCCCCCGCTCCAAGTAGAACGATTAAGACTAATAATGTCACGAAAAAGCCTTTTACATGTGATTTTTTCTTTTTCTTAGCTGGTTTTTCCGACTCTCTACGTCTTCTTTTAGGTAATTCTGTTGTCTCTGTGGTGCCTGTTATTTCTGTTGCTTTTGTTGTAGGTTTAAAATTAACTTTAACAGGAACTTCTTGACTTTTAGTTTCAATCTTTACTTCTTTTTTAGGTTTTGGAACACTTGATTTTCCACCTTGCGTACGATACGATACTTGAACTTTCGTAGGACTAGAAGTGAATTCTCCATCATTTGGCTTTATCATTTTAGAAGTATTATTTGTCTCAGAAACTTTATTAGATTCTTCAATATCTTCTTTTAAATTAGAAGGACGCGGTGGTACTGTAGGTGCATTAGCAATTAATTGGTCAACTGTTGAAACTGAGTCCGCAATCAACTCCTGTGCAGAATTTTCAAATTGTTTTTTCTCTGAATCTAAATCAGAAGGATTCATTAATGTTGAAAAAAGTTCGTTAATTTCCCCAGATGTTTTTTCATCGGTTTTTTCATCGGTTTTTGCTTGTTCTAAATCTCGCAATATTTGCTCTTTAAAACTTAGCTTTTCTTCTTCTCTTGATTTGTCGCTCAAAGGTTTTACCTCCTTCTTGATAATCCATAATATTATATCTTAAAAATCAAAGAAAAGCAACCTTAGAAGCCATTCTTATGCTTTTTTCTTATTTTCCCAAACCATATCAAACCATATTTCACCAGCAAACTGAGATTTGGATATCCCTTCATTAATAAATCCATGCTTTTCGTAGTATTGAACCAGATAATCATGGCAAGTTAAATTGATTCCTTCTCGTTCATGTTCCAGGGCTATCTCTTTTAATGCCGTCAGCAATTTACGTCCCAAGCCTAAAGCTTGGGCTTCCTTAGCGATAGAAAGGCAGGTTACAGAAATATAGCCCCCTTCTCGATGACTGTGGTCTTTGATTTCTTCTGTAAATGATAAGTCTTGTAAATAACGATTGGGTACCACTGGTCCTTCAATATAGCCTAAGATTTTCCCCTCTTTTTCAGCCACTAAAAAACTGGTCTTGATTTCTCTCAGGTGGGTTTCAAATACAGAACGAGTAATGGCTTCTTCGATGGAAAAATTTTCCAACTCAATCTCTAAAATCCGGTCCAGATCACTAATCCTTGCTTGTCTAATAATCATACTTCCTCCTGGTAGTGGGGATTTGACCAAAACATTCGAAAGCTCATTTGACTTGAGATTTCATCTTCTTCCATTCCTTCCTCAATAAATCCATTCATTTCAAAATAAGAAACCAATTTATCTGGACAAAGACTTGAAATCCCAGGTCGATTTTGCTCGTAACTCTTTTCTTTGAAAGCAGCTAGTAAAAGAGTACCAAAACCTTGACAATGATAGTCTGCTAAAATTGCCAGCTCTAAAATTGTTAAGGGTGAGTTTGCTTTGGTTTTGTTCTGTTCTTCCTGATTGGTTACCTCTGTTGCTAGTGTGCCATAGAGGTAACCAATTACCTGCTCATCAAGACAAACTAAGAGAAACGTATCCATATAATTACGGATACGTTCTTCTACAATTTCTAGATGATTTTTTTCGTTGGGAAGTGAATTACTTTCTCGTATCAAACAGATTTGGCTTAAATCTGTCTTTTCAACCTCCCGAATTGATATTAGAAATTCCATCTTATTCCTTATTGAACATTGCTTGTTAAATTAGACAAGAGACGCTCAAATGAGTATTCATAAGTTTGGATATCACCAGCTCCCATAAAGACATAGACAGCATTGTCGTGGTCCAGAAGTGGAGATACATTTTCTACAGTAATGACTTGGTTTTTCTTATTGATTTTATTAGCTAAATCTTCAACCTTAACATCACCATGATCTACTTCACGAGCTGACCCATAGATTTGCGCTAGGTAAACTGCGTCAGCCTGGTTTAAGGCTTGAGCAAAATCGTCTAACAAGGCAATTGTACGAGTGAAGGTATGCGGTTGGAAAATAGCTACGATTTCCTTACTTGGATATTTCTGGCGAGCAGCATCCAAAGTTGCTATGATTTCAGTTGGATGGTGAGCAAAATCATCAATAATAACCGTGTCGTTAACAACCTTCTCAGTAAAACGACGTTTTACTCCTGAGAATGTCTTCAAGTGTTCACGGACCAAGTCCAAATCAAATCCAGCTGTATAAAGCAAACCAATTACCGCTGTCGCATTCATGATATTATGACGACCAAAGGTTGGAATATGGAATTGTCCCAAGTTCTCTCCACGGAAAGAAACTGTGAAGGTTGAACCAGTTGTAGAGCGAAGTAGGTCGCTAGCTACAAAGTCATTATTCTTCTCTTCAAAACCATAATAGTAAATCGGAGTTTTTGCAGTAATTTTACGCAACTCCTTATCTTCACCATAAACGAATAAGCCTTTTGTAATTTGTTTGGCATAATCATTGAAGGCGTTAAAGACATCCTCTAGACTGGTAAAGTAGTCCGGGTGATCAAAGTCAATGTTAGTAATGATAGAATACTCTGGATGATATGGCATAAAATGGCGTTCGTATTCGTCTGATTCAAAGACAAAATACTTAGCATTTTCAGATCCACGACCAGTTCCATCACCAATCAAGAAACTAGTATCAGTGATATGGGATAACACATGTGACAAGATTCCAGTTGTAGAAGTCTTACCATGGGCACCGGCCACACCCATACTAACAAAGTCACGCATAAAGCTACCAAGGAATTCATGGTAACGTTTATAACTTATAGAGTTCTGGTCTGCATAAGCAATTTCAACGTTATTATCGGGACGAAAGGCATTACCAGCGATAATTTCTAATTCACCTTGCAAATTCTTTTCATCAAAAGGAAGAATGGGAATTCCTGCTTGTTCAAGTCCACGTTGTGTAAAGTAGTATTTTTCTACGTCAGATCCTTGGACCTTATGTCCCATTTGGTGCAACATTAAGGCCAAGGCACTCATACCTGATCCTTTGATTCCGATAAAATGATAGGTTTTTGCCATCTTATTCCCCTTTATTCAGTCATTTTTGTCAAGTTAAGTTCTTGAGCAACTTTGCGTTCTTTTTCTGTTTGCTTCTCGTTTTTATTGTAAATTTGACTTTTCTTCAAAAAATCATAATTATTTTTCTTTGGAACAGGATTTTCTGTTTCCGTAATTGTTTGTTTCTGACTTGTCGTTTCAGCTAAGATATAGTGGTTTTGAGTTAGTTTTTTACTGAACTTAGTAAACTCTCCAGGATTTTCCTTTTGGAACGGAGCTGTAGGATTAGTTGCTGATCTCGCCACAGTAGAGGTTTTATGACGTCTGTTATGGCTGATATCCTGAGTCAAGTAAGTTGCTGAGCGTTTTCTTTTCAAATCAGCACGAGCTTGCTCGCGAGCGAGTTCAGCATAAGACTTTTCTTTTGCTTCAGTTACTACTCCCCCCACTTGAGAAGAAGACTTCTTTTCTACAGCAATGGGTGACCATTCCATATAATTTTTATCTTGATAATCACCTTTGATATTGCTGATAAAATCTGACTCATCATATAAATCCATAACTGGCATTTCTGTCAGCATGATTTCGTCATCTGACACTATTGGAAATCTCTTTTGCATCATTTTTATTCCCTTTCAATACTCCATTATAGCGTAATGTCTTGATTTTTCAAGTCTTGACTCATGAAATTCCTAAAATTTCTCGAATTTCATCCAAGCTTAGACTGGCACGAGACTCTGTTCCATCTAAAACTTCTGAAACTAGATTTTTTTTCTGTTCCTGTAATTCCTGGATTTTCTCCTCAATGGTTCCCCGAGTTACAAGTCGATAAACTTCAACCTTTTGTTCTTGACCCATTCTGTGAGCACGGCCAATTGCTTGAGATTCTACTGCTGGATTCCACCATAAGTCAACTAGAATAACCGTGTCTGCACCCGTAAGATTGAGACCAACTCCTCCTGCTTTCAGAGAGATTAAAAAGACATCTCGCAAACCGTCGTTAAATGATTTAGTCATCTCCTGTCTTTCTTTTGAAGGTGTCGAACCTGTAATCTTAAAAGAACTTAGGCCTAGTTTTGGCAATTCTTCTTCGATGAGATCCAACATGCCTCGAAACTGAGAAAAGATCAAAACACGATGACCACTTTCTGCAATCTGAGTCAGCAGATCACGCAAACTATCTAGTTTCCCGCTGGTCCCCTCATAATTTTCCATAAACAAGGCTGGTGTATCGCAAATCTGGCGCAAGCGCATGAGACCTGTTAAAATCTCCACTCGATTTCCCTGAAATTCAGAATCTGTAACTTGCGACAAGCGTTGTTGCATCTGTTGCAACTGACCGAGGTAGATTGCTTTTTGTTGGTCTTCTAGTTCATTTTTGTATACAACCTCAATTAAGTCAGGCAACTCTGTCAGAACCTCTTCTTTCTTTCGTCTCATTACAAAAGGCTTGATAAATTGCGCCACTCGTTCGGCTGACAGTTTCATAAATTCTTTCTTGGACGGTAAGAGCCCTGGCAACACAATCTGAAAAATCGACCATAGCTCTCCTAGATGATTTTCAATAGGAGTTCCTGAGAGCGCAAAAACTGATGGAACAACGAACTGTCTCAAGGTCTGAGCAATCTTAGTTTGAGCATTTTTCATGACTTGTGCTTCATCTAAAAAGAGAAAATTAAAAGTCATTTGCTGGTAAATTTCGCTATCTTGGCGGAAAGTGGCATAACTGGTGACATAAATCTGATGTTCTTCAGCTAGGATTGATTCTCGATGAGTTTTTAAGCCGTGAACGACAACAACATCTAGCTGAGGAGCAAATTTTTTAAATTCTTCAGCCCAGTTATAAATCAAACCAGACGGAGCAAGAATGAGGACCCTACTATCCTCCGTAAGTTGACTACTTAAAAAGGCAATACTTTGTAAGGTTTTTCCTAGCCCCATATCATCTGCTAAGACCCCTCCGAAACCGTAGTGATGAAGCATTTGCAACCACTGGATTCCTTTTTTCTGATAATCCCTCAAATCTGCTTGGATATGGACCTGCTGCAAAGGAAATTCTTCTGGATGAGTCAGATTTCGCGCCAAGTGTGCAAATTCCTCGGTCAGAGATATCTGATCTTGATTGTCAAACAGCTGAGCTAATGTATAGGCCAGTGATTTACGAGCTCGAAAAGAACCACTCCCACTTTCTTCGATTCCCAAGTCTTCTAAATCTCGATGAATCTTTTTGGTCTCCTCGTCAAAAAAGTATATCTGTTCAGATGAACTGATATAAAAATCTTGATGAGAAGCCAGAGCTTTCATAGCCCGATCAATATCTGCTTGCGAAATATCTTGAAAATCAAAGCGGATGTCGAGAAGGTTACCTATGGAAGAAATCTGAATCTGGGGCCTTTGGACTTGATAGATATCTTGAAGACTTTCGGAAATCTCTACGTCTCCAAGTGCTTCAAATGCTGGAAGAATCCTATGAAAGAATGAATAAACTGCTTCCGCCTTGAGATTTTGACGCCAAGATTTAAAATCTGCCTCAAATCCAGCAGACAAGGCTAGTTGGAAAATTTTCTTTTCAAGTTGGATGTCGCTTGCAAAGGGCAAGTTCTCCAATTCCTTACGATTAGTTACTAGACAAGAGTCGTAATCAAACTCCATCTCTAAACGGAGTGTACCATCTTCTTCTCTAGTAAAACGAAAGGAAGGGCGGAAAGTTTTAATCTGCAGACTTTCTGGAGCTAGAACTTCTCCTAGATCTTTAAACTGGCCCAGACAAGAAGCTAATAGATCCCGATCACTGGTATCGAACTGTAGGATCTTTCTACCTTTTGTATCTAAAGGCAGTTTCTTAAGTCTCGCCAATAAAGCTGCTTGGTTTTTTGTTAAGAGATAAAAAGTCCCTTTTGAAAACAAAACCTGGCCTTGATAGAAGAAATTAATCCGCTCTTGTTCAAGAATTTCCATCTCATAGTAAGCAGTTTTCTCTTGAATAGAAAAAGAAAAGAGACCTGCTTCAGCAGTGAAATCCTGAAAGATAAGATGGCGGTAAGTCCTTATCTGATGTTCAAATTCAAATTCATCCAAGTCCATCAACAAGGACAGGCCTTGTTCAACAAATGACAATGGAAAGTAGAGGTGCCGCCCCTGATTTGGGAAAAAGAGACTATTTTCTGTCTGTTCCTCAAGAGTTCCTAGTAAGAAATGCAAAAGACTTTGACTACTTTTATCAAACTGAGAAAAATTTAGAGACGATTCATAATGTTTCCCAATTGTATAAGGCTTACTTTTGGCCACAACCTTCAAGAAAAGAGGAATATCGCGAATGACATAAAATTTATCAAAGGGAGCTTCTGCAATTTTTAGAGTCCAGATAATCCGATTTGTTCCAATCTCAACCTGACCTTGAGCAGAGAGTTGATAGGTCTTTAAAAAGTTAGGACTTTGTATAGCTTCTAAGAACTGACCTCCTAAACTCACCTGAGTTTCAACTTCTTCTAACTTCTCCTGCCCAGATTCCAAACTTCTTAAAATTTCTTTGCCTTTACTATCATTTTTTAGATAATGTTCTAGGGCCGCCAAATGAACACAGTAGTTTCGTTCCTGGAAAAAATCACAAGCGCAAAAGACTAGCTCATCATTTAGACTATAACGAATTTCTTCTTCCGCCACACGCGCATAGAGGCGATTGTTTTTTTCTTTAATGATTTCAATTTTGCCAGATTCATAGAGTTCAACTCCCTCAATACGAATCTTTCCTGGAATCAATTTTGCCATAGTTTCCCCTTTACTTTATCCCTTAATTATACCACATTTCTCCCCATCAAAATAGCCTTCTAGGAAGACTTTTCTCCTAGAAGGCTTTTTCTTAAAGTTTTGAGAAGCATGTAACTATTCGTTGACAGACTTCTGCTAATACTGACTTAGGCATAGCAACATTTAAACGGGCATGGTGGGCTCCTTCTTCACCAAAGTCCAAGCCTCTGTTGAGGATAACTTTGGCTTCCTCTTTTAGAAGCTCCTGCAAGCCCTTATCAGTTAGATCATAAGCTGAAAAATCAAGCCAAATCAGATAAGTTCCTTGCGGTTTCATAACCTTGATCATGGTTTCTTTAGCAAATAAATCCACTACATAATTGATATGGTCTTCAAGCACTTCTCTCAGTTCAATCAACCAGTCCTGACCATAACGGTAAGCTGCTTCTGTGGCCAAATAACCCAAACCAGAGATTTCATGTTGGTTATTAGCAAGCTGACGTTTTTGGAATGCCGCTCTCAATTTTGGGTTTTCAATGATGGCATAAGAATTTTTGGTCCCAGCAATGTTAAAGGTCTTGGTAGCACTGCTTAAAACCAGTGAAAATTCTTTAAAATCTTCATTTACAGCATTGAATGACTGGTGCTTATTTCCAAACAAGGCTAAATCTTGGTGAATCTCATCAGATACTAGCAAGACACCATGTTTTTGACACAGTTGTCCAATCTTTTCCAAAACTTCTTTCTCCCAAACCCGTCCACCAGGATTATGAGGATTACAGAGAATGTAGAGCTTCACATCTTCTTCTACAAAGTCTTTCTCCAGTTGGTCAAAGTCAATCTCGAAAAGACCATCCTTCTCCACCAAAGAGTTATTAACCAATTTGCGATGATTGAGTTTGATACTACGAGCAAAAGGTGGGTAAACAGGTGTATTAATCAAAACTGCATCCCCTTCTTTCGTAAAAGCTTGTATAGCTGTTGAAATGGCTGGTACTACTCCTTCGATAAAGACTAGGGCATCCTTATCAAAGCGATAACCATGGTGTTTTTCCTCCCAGTTTTGAACTGCTTCAATCAAACCATCACTAGCATAGGTATAGCCATAGACTAATTGTTCAGCATAATCATGGACTGTCTGACGAATCTCAGGTAAGACTTCAAAGTCCATATCAGCAATCCAGGCCGGCAATACTTGACGGTCAGTCTCTGCTTCTTTCCATTTATAGGTATGGTGTCCAAAACGATTGGGCAAGGTCGTAAAATCATATTTTCCCATAGTTTTATCCTTCCAAGGCTTGACGCAAATCTTCAATCAAATCTCTAGCATCCTCAATCCCAATAGACAAGCGCAAAAGGTCATCTGTCAGTCCATAAGAATGACGAACTTCTGCAGGAATGTCTGCATGGGTTTGAGTGGTTGGATAGGTAATCAGACTTTCTACACCACCTAAGCTTTCAGCAAAAGAGAATACTTTCAAAGTATTTAAGATATGAGGAATACGCTTCTCATCTGCTACCTTAAAGGAAATCATTCCCCCGCGTCCTGTATACAAGACTTCTTTGACTGCAGGTGATTGTTCTAAAAAGGCTACAATTTCTTGGGCATTAGCAGTTGAGCGCTCCATACGAAGTGACAAAGTCTTCAGACCACGAATCAGTTGATAACTATCAAATGGTGACAAAACAGCCCCTGTCGTATTGAGATTGTAAAAGAGTTTTTCGTATAAATCAGCACTATCTGTCACAACTACACCAGCTAGCACATCATTATGTCCTGCAAGGTATTTTGTTGCTGAATGAAGAACAATATCTGCTCCATCTTCAATTGGACGTTGGTAAATCGGACTGTAGAAGGTATTATCCACCACAACTATCGCCCCTTTAGCATGAGCCAATTGAGCCAATTTTTTAATATCAAATTCCAACATCAAAGGATTGGTTGGCGTTTCGATATAGAGTACATCCACATCCTTTTCTAGCTCGGCAATCAACTCTTCCTCTGTATTGGCATAGGTAAAGTGGAAACGTCCTTCCTGTTCAACTTGATTGAACCAGCGGAAAGAACCACCATAAAGGTCACGGACAGCCAAAACCTTGCTTCCTACTGGAAAGACACTAAAGGCCAAGACAATAGCTGCCATACCTGAACTAGTTGCCAAAGCATAGTTAGCTGATTCAATAGCTGCCAAGACTTCCTCTGCTTTACTACGAGTTGGGTTTTTGGTACGGGTATAGTCAAATCCAGTTGATTGACCAAATTCTGGGTGTTGATAGGTCGTTGAAAAATGAAGTGGTGTAACCAAGGCCCCTGTTGCTTGGTCAGACTTAATACCTGCTTGGGCTAAAATTGTGTTGATGTGAAATGATTTACTCATACAATACCTCCAAATCTATACTAACTATTGTACCACTTATTTCCATCTACTCATTTTCTTGTTTTCAAGAGCTAGTTATAGTTTCAAACTATATAAAAAACGATAACTTTTTCTAAAGTTATCGTTTTTCTGTTAAAACTCATTATTTAACGTGTTTGGCAAGATCTTCTTGGGCTTTTTTGTTAGATTCTTCTTTTTCTTTTAGCCATTTTTGTCTAGCTTCTTCATACTCAGCTGTTGTGACAATCTTATCTTGCAGTTTAACGTATTTGTATGATTCCACACCCTTGTTACCTGCTTGAGAGAAGGCAGAAGAGAATGGAACTGTTTTTCTGATTCCTGGTGTTCCACCAAGAGATACGTTTGGAAGCGTGAGAGAGCTATCCACCAACCAAGCTTGGGCTTCTGCATATTTGTCATAACGTTTGGTCAAATCTTGTTCAGCATTGGCTTCTTCCAACATCTTAGTGTAAGTATCCAAACCAACCGCAGTTGCTTTAGCATTGGTTTCGCCAGGTTCTAGACCAAGGTTTTGCAATGAACCACCATTTGTAAGGTTAAGTGTATCAAGATAAGTTGATGGATCCTGGTAGTCAGGGCTCCAACCACCATTGTAGAGGTCATAGTCTTTTTGAGCCGCTGTATTGGCAAGGTAACCGATGCTATCCATTTCTTCAGTGCTCAACATTTGAATATCGATGACGACATTATCTGCACCCAAGACAGACTCGATAGATTGTTTGAAGGAACTTGCCTCTTGGACACCCTTCTTATATGATTGGTCTACTGGCAAGTCTAGGTGAATAGGGAATTGTACGCCCTTGGCTTCCAATTCTTTCTTGGCTTGTGCAAAAGCTTCTTTTGCCTTATCAGCATTATAGTAGGCATCTTGTGCATCCGCAAAGTTCACATTTTGCCATACTTGGCCGTAGTTAACCATCTTAGAAGCTACGACATCACCAAAATCTTTACCATCAAGTGTTACAAATGAAGGTGGAACGAGCAAGTTTCTGATAATCTTTGTTGCTCCCTCTTCCCCTTGTGACTGAGCACCATAAGCTGTACGGTCATAGGCAAAGTTAATGGCTTGACGGAATGATTTGTTTAAGACTGCTTCTTGTTGGGCTGTCTTTTCAGCATCTGTCGTTTTTGATGTATGGTTATATGATTTTCTATCTAGGTTAAAGTTAAAGTAGAAAGAAGTCGCAGTTTGCATACTGTAGATAATATTATCCTTGTATTTCTCTTGCACACCTGCAAAACTTGAACTATTTGGATAGAGACGTGCGAAACTATAGACACCTTCACTAAAGTTACGAACGAGCGCATCTTGGTCACTTCCATCATAGTAAGTCAACTTAACATCATCTACAAATACATTTTTTGCATCCCAATAATTTGGATTTTTCTTGTATTCAAGAACAGATTTAGATGTGAATGATTTTAGGATGAATGGACCATTATACAAGATATTTGCTGGATCCACCTTACCAAAATCATCCCCTTTTGAGTTCAAGAAGTCAGCATTTACTGGGAACAAAATAGTTGTAGTTGTTTTTGAATTCCAATAAGGTTCTGGTTGAGTCAAAGTGTATTGAACAGTCTGGTCATCAATAGCCTTAACTCCAACTGTTGAAAAGTCTGTTGTTTTTCCGTTAACGTAGTCAGCCAAACCAGCAACAGAATCTTGTACTAGATACAAGGCTTCTGATTTTTTATCCGCAGCATACTTCAAACCTGTCACAAAGTCTTGTGCAGTAACTGGTGCATACTCTTCACCATCTGCTGTATACCATTTGGCGTCCTTACGAAGTTTGTAAGTATAAGTCAAACCATCTTTGGAAACAGTCCAATCTTCTGCCAATGAAGGAATGTAGTTCCCGTATTGGTCATTTTCCATCAAACCATCTACCAAGTTTGTCACAACATCACCTGTTGTTGCACGATTCTCTAAGAGATAGTTTAGACTAGATGGATCGCTACTATATACATAGTTGTATGATTTTGAAGAGCTAGCTGAGTTGCTACAAGCCGCCAATAGAAGACCGGCACTTAGGGCAACGCCTGCTAGCGTCAGATATTTTGCCTTAGACTTTTTCATAAACAGAACCTCCAAATTTAAATATTTGTATCATTATACAGCTATTGTTTTTTTTAGTCAAGTCTTATGCTCTAAAAATTTATTTTTTTCTACATTTTTTATATTTTTTTGTATTTTTTCAAGAAAAAAAGAACAATTTAGACTTTTTTACGTAAAAAGTTCAAATCGTTCGTTTTATTTATTAACTATTATGATATTTTCAAGCGTGCTCGTAACTGATTCGCTTTTGCCTGACCAATAACCTTATCCAAGAGACGAGTATAGAGACACATAACTCCGTAAAGCCCGCCACCGATTGTACCAATTAAGGCGACATATAGGAAACTCCAGAAACGTCCTGTTGGTTGGAATACAAATCCAATAAACCATTGCAAGAGTCCTACTAGAATAAACATAACTAGAGTCAAAATAGTGACTAAGATTGTTCTCTTCAAGATAATCTTTCGACGTGCACCTGTAACCTGACATATATCACGGTACATCAAGACATTTGGAATAATGAGACCGATAGTGGTTGAAATTAGTGGGCCATAACTATGGAAAATCGCTATCGATGGTAATTGTAAAACAATCTTAGCAATTGAGCCATAAACAAAATACAAGACTGCCTTACGGTTACGGAACATAGCCTGAAGCATTGGTGACAAGACCATGTACAAGCCTAGAATTGTTGATTGCAAGACCGCAAAGATAAATAAGCCCATAGCCAAGCCATCTGGCTTACCGTAAAAGACTGTATAGAGTGGTTCACCTACCATGACTACTCCAACCGTTGCAGGTAAGAGGAATAGGAAGAGCATGGTGATACTATCTTGAACTAGACGAGAAGCTGCTGGTAAATCCCCCTTGACATAGTTCTCCGTCAAGAGAGGCAGACCAACGCTACCAATCGAAACTCCAACCGAAATCAAAATCATAGTGATTTTATTAGGATTGGCAGAGAAATAAGAAAACATGACAACTAAGTCTTCATTACTATAGTTGGTAAACCACTTCATGCTATTGATAAAGGTCATTTGGTCCAAGATTTGGAAAAGCTGAATAGCCGAACCAGTCAAGATAAAAGGAATAGCTTCCTTAATCGTATCAACCAAAAGACTCTTACTATCAATCTTATCTCGTGTTTCAAAAACTTTTTGGAGCAATCCTTCCTTATAAAGGAAATAAAGCAAGACTGCAAAACTAGCTACCATTCCCACAAAAGCAGCAAAAGTAGATTGAGTAACTGCTGATAGATAATCTTTTGAACCGAGCTTCATGATGATAAAGGTTGCTAAGAGCATCCAAATCACACGGATAACCTGCTCAGCAATTTGACTCATGGCATAAGGTTTAAGATTATTCATCCCTTGGAAAAATCCACGGATAACACTCATAGACGGGAAAATCAAGACAGCCCAAGCTAGACTCTGCATAATGGGAATCAAATCCTTCCCGACACCGGAAAGATCGGCCAACCAAGGTGCAAAGAGATATAAGATCAAAGCAAAGGCAAGTCCCAATACAGTCATAAAGCCTAAGAAGCTTCGAATCAGGGCAAAACTATGCTCTTCCTCATGCATGGTATTGTATTTAGCGACCTGCTTAGCGACCGCCACTGGGATACCTGCTGTCGAAATCAACAAGAACCAAGCATAGATATTGTAACCCATGGTAAAGAGACCATTAGCCTTAGCAGCATATGTTCCCATCCAAATATACCAAGGGATAATGTAAATAGCCCCGAGCAGGCGACTGATAAAGTTACTAGCTGTAAGCCAGGCAGTCCCGCGTAACATCTGGGCCTGCTGATGATTATTTTCGTTAGACATAACTTCCTCATTCATTTTTAATAACTAGGAAATGTTCCTTATCTTCCATTATAAACTTTTCCTTGTTACTTGTAAAATTCAGACTTTCAGTTTACAATAGAAAGTATGATAAAGATTGAAACCGTATTAGATATTTTAAAGAAAGACGATCTCTTCCGTGAGATTATCGACCAAGGACATTACCACTATAATTTTAATGATGTAACTTTTGATAGCATCTGCTACGATAGCCGAAAAGCAAAAGATAATAGCCTCTTTTTTGTAAAAGGAGCTGCTTTTAAGAAGGAATTTCTTCTTTCGGCAATCTCACAAGGACTCGGTTGGTATGTAGCCGAGCAGGACTACGAAGTAGGCATTCCTGTTATTGTCGTTAGCGATATTAAGAAAGCTATGAGTTTGATTGCCATGGAGTTTTATGGCAACCCTCAGGAGAAATTAAAATTACTTGCTTTCACTGGTACCAAAGGAAAAACTACGGCAGCTTACTTCGCTTACAATATCTTAAATCAGCAACATCGTCCAGCTATGTTATCAACTATGAATACGACTTTAGACGGAAAAACTTTCTTCAAGTCTGCTCTGACAACACCTGAAAGCATCGATCTCTTTGACATGATGGCGCAGGCAGTTGATAATGGAAGAAGCCACCTTATTATGGAAGTTTCCAGTCAAGCCTACTTGGTGAAACGAGTCTACGGCCTCACTTTTGATGTTGGTGTCTTCCTAAATATAAGTCCTGACCATATTGGTCCTATTGAGCATCCAACCTTTGAAGACTACTTCTACCATAAGCGTCTCTTGATGAAAAATAGCCGAGCAGTTGTCATTAATAGCGATATGGACCACTTCTCTGTTCTAAAAGAACAAGTTGAGAACCAAGAGCATGACTTCTACGGTAGCCAATCTGATAACCAAATCGAAAACTCCAAAGCCTTTAGCTTCTCAGCTACTGGTAAATTAGTTGGTGATTATGACATCCAGTTGATTGGACATTTTAACCAAGAAAATGCAGTCGCAGCTGGACTTGCCTGCCTTCGTTTAGGTGCTAGTCTGGAAGACATTAAAAAAGGGATTGCTACTACTCGTGTCCCTGGCCGTATGGAAGTTCTCACTCAGAAAAATGGCGCAAAAGTTTTCATTGATTACGCACATAATGGTGACAGTCTTAAAAAACTAATCTCAGTTGTTGAAACACATCAGACTGGAAAGATTGCTTTAGTGCTCGGATCAACAGGAAACAAGGGAGAAAGCCGTCGCAAGGACTTTGGACTTCTCCTCGATCAACATCCTGAAATTCAAGTATTTCTAACGGCTGACGATCCAAACTATGAAGATCCAATGGCCATTGCAGATGAAATTAGTAGCTACATCCATCGTCCTGTTGAAAAGATTGCTGACCGTGAACAAGCCATCAAGACTGCGATGTCTGTTACAGGTCAAGAACTGGATGCTGTCATTATAGCTGGTAAAGGAGCCGACTGCTACCAAATCATCCAAGGTAAGAAAGAAACCTATCCAGGTGATGCTGCTGTTGCAGAACGTTATCTATAGTATATTTAAATAAGGCTAGGAAATATCCTAGCCTTATTTTTTTATAAAAATGAATCTTTCTTTATCAAATTCTACAGCTAACTCATATTTCCCATCTTCATTTTGAACAATATAACCTAACAAGACTAAACTATCAACAAAGATATCAGGTCGTTTCTGCATGAGTTGATCTTTTTTGAGGAACTTGAGCAAAAAAGTAGTCATGTACTTGAGAGCATACTCAGGATTGACATCCCCTAAAATTTCATACAGTCTCTGCTGTTCTTCCGTCAGTGGATACTGGAACTTGACCTTGTAGAAGTAATTAGACAAGGTCATCTTTTCCCTTGTAAAATCGGTGTGTTCTTCTAGGATAGCTGCATTTGTTTGATTGCGCAATTCTGTCTTAAAATCTTTCTCCAGGATTTCTTGATAGATAGGACTATCATCCCTCACAAAGACTTCTTGGTCTAGTGCAAGAGATTCTGTAGATTCTAGAAATGGGAGATTGAGATAATAGCGTTTATTCTCTCTCAAAATCAATCCCGCTTTAATATATTCCTCTAAATACTTATCAACTGGCTGAGTTGGAAATTGGGCCTTGATTTGCCGCAAAATAACATCATCATGCTGATCAAGGTAGTCAACCAAATCTATAAAAAATGGCTGTCGCGTTAAGCGAGATGGATTAAAAATCTGAATCATAAAGATTCCTTTCTTTACAAACTAAAAGAGGAGATACTGCTAATTGACTCGGGTTAGTGCCAGGCTGATTCAGAGGTACAGGAAGTCCCAACTCTCGATAATATTCTCTCCAGAAATCACTGATTTCCTGTGTATCATCACCAAACTTCATGGGAATGGGCTCAAAAATAGGGAGGATTTCTGCTACAAACTGGGAACAATAGAAACCATCTCCATCTGGGTAAAAGGACGCATTGTAGGGAGCCCCTAAAAGACTCTCTGCTCGCTTTTTGACCTCTGTACAATCAATCTGCTCATAGTGATAAAGGTCATAGACTTTTCCAGCTTCAAAGAATTCCTCAGGAGACTGAGCAAGGACACCACCTTCTACCGTGGCATGATAGACCTGTCCGTCCAAAAAGATGGCCACATGGCTATAGTGACCAGTAGATTCCTGGATGGCCTGTCCTATATCCGAATCATCTTTCACAAAAATCAAATCGCCATTTTCTAACATACTTCTCTCCTAGCAAAAAAGGAGCCGAAACTCCTTTTTAACAATGGGCTTTCCCATCTATGATTATGCATTAAAGCTTTCAGTCAATTGTGGTACCACTTGTTTCTTACGTGAAACAGCACCTGGAAGGAAAGCGTGGTTGTTTTCAAGTTTGAAGTTGAAAGCTGCTTCTACCTTGTCCATATTAGCACCAAGAGCCAAAATTTCTGAGTTTGAGTTGACGATGTCTGTAATCATCAAGACAAAGTCAGAGTAGCCGTTAGCTGCATTTGCGGCTTGGATAGCTGCTTCGATTTCAGCTTGGCGTTCCAAGACTTCAGCGATATCAACTGTATTGACTTGAGCCACACGGACATTGTTTCCGTTCAATTCAAAAGTCTTAGCATCGATGTCGATCAATTCTTCTGCTGATTTGCTTGCCAAGTTTGTACCAGCCTTGAGCATGGCAAGACCGTATTCTTCCA
>ERZ773180.670-NODE-670-length-19692-cov-7.753374_pt1 | contig 19692 bp, 16 predicted proteins | sample MGYA00511080_ERZ773180 | MGnify/ENA primary metagenome ERZ773180 (study PRJEB29015, sample SAMEA2738175) | human oral metagenome | biome: human oral; feature: human-associated habitat; material: saliva | place: China | collected 2178 ...
TGCAGTTTCAAAACGATACTGATAAATCAGTTCGGTCTTTAAGGTATTGTAATAGCGCTCCATCGGCGCATTGTCATACGGACAGTCCGAACGTCCAGGGAACTCGTGATAAAAGAGCTGTTTTCACTGGCAACAACACTTCTGTCGTATCAATCATGGAACAATGATAGCGCATGGTTCCATTTGTCAGTGTCATGTATGTGAAGTTGGTACACCACACACGATTCGGCTGCTCAGGAGAAAAATTCTGCTTTAATAGATTCAGGAAAATTTTATGAACTAATCCCCTATGGTATGCGGGTCTCTTTCGACGACAAATTGAGTGTAGTTGTAGTTCACGATTCATGTACTTGTGGACTGTTATTTTGCTCAATGAGATTCCTTCTCTTTGCAGAAACGCCTTCATTTTACGGTGCCCCATGACACCATGCGAATCATGGTAAAGTGCTTAAATCCGTTGACAACAATGAGATTTTGAGCGAGATAACCCGCTTTCGCATTTCTGAGGTAGTTGTAATAAATGTTTGGATGAATGTGTCGCTTTTTAAAAAGCCATCTCAATCCAAACTCCTGCTGTTCTCCTTTTCTAATTCGGCTTTTTCACACCGGAGACGACGACGTTCTTCCATCATCTCCAACTGAGACTTCTCCTCATCATTGTTTTGGCATTCTTCGCGATACGAGCGTACCAAGTTGGAAACAGTGGCTCCAGATATGCTGTACTCAGCCACTAGGCTGGCAATCATGCGTCCATCTTGAATGTGCGCACAAACAACTTTTCGTCCGGTTTCGTCTGATATTCGAGTCATGTATTTTTCTCCTCTGCTGACATTATAATCTATCAGGCAGAGGTGTTACAAATTCACTGTACCACTACACTTTTACATTCAATGTAAAAGACTATCGGTTTGCCCATTGCATACTTCATAGCAATTATATCACTCCCCCTGTCTCTTGTCGGCTGTTTTAATTTTGTTTCAAAGCCTTCATCCTGAAACAGGCACCCAATAACCTCTTCAAATTCACGAGAAAAACTATTGAAAATTAGCTCTCGGTCTTAAGCTATATCCATAATGTGTTGTTTCATACGAGAATACTTCGGATAGGCGTTATCCGAATCAAAGATCACTGTTTTCGAAGACCTTTTCACTGTGGACTTCAAATCCGAAATCACAATCGACATCTAGGCATAAAACAAGGCCCCCTTACTACCGCTGATGGCAGTAAAGGAGCCTTCTTAATCTTTTTAAAGCACACAATTATTCTATCCCGGTTAATACTTCGCGAATATCCCCATTGATACAGACGCTTCTTTTCTCAAGCTCACCCGGACAGAACGCCTCTCCGTAATTGATGCAGGCATAAACCGCTTTCTCGTTGGCAAGCGTCATCTGCCAGAACGGATATTTTATAATGACAGGTGTGTTAGCCCCCACGCCAAGCTCCAGATACAATACATGTAGGTTTTCGTGTCTGCGAAGGAAATCGGAATAGGCTGCCGACGCCTTATGCCAGCCCTCATCTTCCACGAAAGAATCATCCGCACGGAGGTTCATCACAACATCAGAACCATCATCCGGGCACTTTGGAATCAGCTCAGTCGGAATTCGCATAGCGATACCGCCGTCCTCCGGCACTTGGAACACGCCGCTTTCATCCCTTAAAAACCCCTGCGCTTCCATCGCTTTCGTGACCCATTCTTCATTGTCATAGGTTTTCTGTATATGTGGATTGATGCTCTGGAAAAGTCCATAGTCTCCTTGGGTGTAAAACAGACGCTTTTTATCAAAGCCTGCTCTCTGAAACCGGTGATCAACGTTCGTTGTAACAACAAAATAATCCTTATCTTTCACAAGTGAGAGCAGTTCCTGATAGACAGGCTTCGGCGCATCAATATATCGGTTGAAATAGATATGCCTTGCCCACCACGCCCAGCGTGTTTCTTCATCGGGGAACGGATAGAAACCGCCGGAATACATATCCCGAATGCCGTACTTCCTTGCAAAGTCAAAGAAGTACCTTTCAAAGCGCTCTCCGCTATAGGTCAGTCCGGCGGAAGTGGAAAGTCCCGCTCCGGCTCCGATCACAATGGCGTCGGTGCTTTCCATTTCTTCTTTCAGTCTATGAATCTGTTCCTCACCAGTCCCCATACCAAAAGACATATTTCTGCTGAAATATCTCACTGTGCCAATCCCCTTCCGAATGCTCTCCTGATATCCGTTCGGCAGTTCATTGTATAAGTTCTTCATAGTATTTTTTGTCCTCATCCTTAAAAACATTGAAGATCACCCTATCCATCACGCCGGGATTATCCGCCATCCATTTTTCCACCGTATTGACTGCGATTTCTGCAGCTCGTTTATTCGGGAAATGAAATAGGCCTGTGGAAATACAGCAGAACGCCACGCTTTTCAGCCCGTTATCCCTACACATATCGAGCGTATTGTGATAACAGTCGGCAAGGTCTTTTTCCAAGTCCGGCGTCAGCTGATACTGCACAATCGGTCCCACAATGTGGATGACTTTTTTCGCCGGAAGGTTATAGGCATCCGTCAGCATGGGAACGGCGGTCGGCTGTTCATACTTTTTGCCGTATCTAACCCGCAGTTGATTCATCTGCCGATTGCACTCGGCTCTAAGCTGAACTCCGGCAAAGGTGTGAATGCAGTTATCAATGCAGCTGTGCATAGGAACAAAGCATCCGAGCATCTGAGAGTTGGCCGCGTTGACTATGGCGTCAACCGCAAGCCTTGTGATATCACCCTGCCAGACGGAAAGCTCATCCCTGATAACCGGGATGTCGGAAAGATGCACTATGCCTTTTTCTTCGGCTCTGCTTGTGAGGTAGTCATTCTGAACTGCAAGCACATCATCCGGCAATTTCCTCGGCATACGGATGTTCATGAGAGACCGCAGAATCCGCTGCTTTTCCTCCGTATCTCCCGGCAGCTGTAACTCTTTATATTCATCGGAATCAGCCTTGAACGCTTCCACTAGATAGTCTAGCCGCTGCTCCTGCGTTATTTTCTCACTCATACGATTACCTTCTTTCCACCGCACTGACCGGACAGGCCGTCAGGCAATTCCCGCAATGCAGGCAATGCTCCTGTTCGATTACATAAGGAAGACCATCGGTAAGAATACAATTCTGCGGACAAACCGCCGCACAGCTTCCGCATCCGGTACAGGCATCGGCAATAAAAAATCCTTCTTGCTTCGTTTCCGCTCCGCCAAAGGTAAAGCTGTCTCGCTCTATGGGCTTTTTTGACAGGTCAAACCACTCGCCGCTGCCTTCGTAAATCTGAAAAACCGTCAGTGCTTTCATCGCCTCTTCCGTAGGGTATATTTCATGCATATATGGATTCTTGCCGAACAGTTCCGGAATCTTAGCATACCCAAGCTCCCTGACCTTACCGCGAACCGACACGGCAACGCTTGACATGGTATCTTCGCCTTTCATCGCTGTGAAGGCTATGAAAGGCCGCTTAATTAGCCTGCCATAGAATCCTTTTCCCTTTGCAGTCAAAAAGTACAGACTGTCTCCGTCTGTATCCATCATATCAATGGCGGCAGTGACGGGGAGTCCCGCATCGTCGACTGTCGCAACAACAGTCGTGTGTATTTCCTTAACCACATAGCTCAGATAATCTTTTGCCGTCATAATCAGCATCCCCCTTGAAACAGGCTTCTTTTTCAAGAATTTCCTACATTCCCGTTTGCAGAATCCCTATCGTGCAGTTCTTCATTTGATGAGAGCCTTTTCCTTTTCAATGTTTGTCTTGGGGGTATCCTCCTTTGAATTCTGTGGCTGATGTTTTGATGTAATTGCATTGATTTCATCTAGTGGGCTTAATATAGCGCCTCGTAGATATAATGTCAATAATTACATCTAAAATTTTCAAAAAAAATCCCGGATGCAAATTGCACATCCGGAAATCTGTCTTTTATATGACATTCAAAGCACTCACTCAAGCCTATGACATCGAAACGGGGTACCGTCAAGATTTATGCGCAAATTAGTTTGCATCCTCTGATTAAATGAAGTCAGCCTGCAACATAACGAAGCCGAGCACAAACCAGCATTAACGCTGAGTTTCCATCCGGAAATGTGCCTACAACACGAGTTCTACGCCGAATCTCGCGATTCAGACGCTCAATCGTATTATTTGTGCGAATCTTCATCCAATGCTCACTGGAAAAATCGTAGTAGGTTAAAGTCTCGTCAATGCTCTCTGAGACCTTCTTGGCGGCTTCTTTCAGTTTCATCCCCTGGAGTTTGGCGGCTATGGCGGTGGCCTTTTCTCGAGCAGCATTTTTACTCTCTTGTGCATGAATTGCTTTCAACATCTTTGCCACAAGCCTTACCTTAGATCTCGGGACGGCTGAGAAAATGTTGCGATAAAAATGGACTGTACAACGCTGATACTTGGTCTCTGGAAACACTTCACCTACAGCTTCCAGCATTCCAAGGCACTTGTCTCCGACAATGAGTTTTATGCCATTTAAACCTCTTTCGCGCAGCCACTGAAAAAAGTTGACCCAGCTGGATTTGTCTTCCTTCATTCCCACAGCAGCACCAATGACTTCACGAAAACCATCTTGATTGACTGCAATTGCAACTAGAATTGCCACATTTTCGTATTCACCTCCCCGGTTGCGACGAAGATAGATTCCATCGACGTAGACGTATGGGTATTCTTTCCCTGTCAAAGGTCGGCTTCTCCATACTTCGATGCGAACATAGACCTTCTTATTCAGCTCGCTGATTGTTCCCGGAGAGACTTTAGTTCCCCAAAGTGCCTCTGTGATATCCTCAACTCGACGGACAGACACACCTGCCGGATACATCTCGATAAGAGCCTCTTCAACACTACTTTCACGACTGCGATAGCGTTCAATGATAGCAGTCTCAAAAGGAATTCCTTTTAAACGCGGCATGTGTAGCGTAACATCGCCGGAAGTCGTTGTAATCCTTCGATTATAGTGTCCGCTTCGATAACCCCGGCGCGCTTCATTACGCGCATAACGAGCCGCTTGTGTAAGCGTTTCAGCTTATTTTTCCAGGAGTTCATCCAAAGTCCCCTCGACACTACCACGGACCAGTTCTTTCAGCTGCCCCTTGATAACTGCCCGTTAAACTGTACAATCTTACCCGACATGGTTTGCAGTCTCCTTTCTGAGTGTTGTCTCGCAACTTCATTCTACCAGAGGACTGCAAACCATGTCTTCCTTATATGATTTTCAATTTGCGCAACTTATCATACCTTATCCACTAAGCCTCGACTAAAATCAAATTTCAAAACTTGGATTTAGTCAAGATGGATCCCGGAAATACAAGCTTTCCGGGATCCTCATTGACTTCATGATCATTTTCTTTGACTAATTCCTTGGCTAAAACCGACTTCCTTGACTAAATCTACTTTACAAGAAGCCATTCTGCGTGAACTGCGCTTCCACGGACATCGATTATTCCTTCTTTCTTCATTTTCTGAAGAAGATTTGAGAGTTTCTTATATTGCTTCTCTTCAGTTAAGACATCAGGGAATGCATGTTTCACTGCCTCATAGATATCAGCCTTCTTCAGAGGTCCGTTTTTCAATGCAGAAATAATCAGCTCTTTCAGTATTTTCTCATCCAAGCCCTTATTTCTAACATAACCGGCCTTATCTCCGACGGCTTCTGCTATCTTATACGATACATATAATGCCGGATATCGTCCCTCCACCAGTCCGCTTTTTCTGAGCGACTTATAATCATCTTTAGATATAGTCTTCCTCTTCTGTACCTGATCAAGCAGAAATACCGTCTTCAAATCCAAGTCGCCGTTGGAGTGAAGCAGCCTTGTATAGTTCTTATCAAGAACCTTGCCATAAACCGTGACACTAACTCTGTTTACAACATCCAGATCATATGACGGAAGTGGAAAGCATCTTGCCTTTTGAATGTTGTAGATCATCGGAATGCCCATTGAATTCGTATCAATCATATACATGTTTACCATAGCATTGCAGAGGAAAGCATTCCGGTAATACGGCGGTTTATATCCAGGCTCCAGCGCTTTCTCTATAGTCTCCGGAATGAAAGATCCCTCATTTATGAAAACAAGATGATCCTCAAATTCCTCGACATTGATCTTTCCGTGCCGCCTGTAATCCGAATGGGCGATGCAGTTGTTTATAATTTCTTTGACAAGGTCAGCGTCATATTGCTGCACTTCTTCTGGGAAGAGCGTCTGCTGCTCAGCAATATACCTGTACTTCTCGTTTCTGATTTTTGCATAAACCTTGTCTACAGCAAGCAGGAACGGCATATCGAAATGCTCATATGCTTTGACTGTCTTATCCGCATTATAAAGCGTCCAAGTTATTCTCGGCGTAAAACCATCAAAGTAAAATGCTGATTCCTTCTTTCCCAAAAGCAGAAGCGCCGTTCTGGTAATCATGCCCTTGAAGCAGATTCCGGCCTTATTCAGCACATCTATATCAGATAACCCGGAAAGAATCTCTTTTGCCAATTTTCTGTCCTCCTGCTTTTGAGAGAACATCTTCCTTGCATAAGCAACAGCTTCAGGATCCAAGTCATCTAATGTCGCTTCCTTCACAATTTCCTTTGACCAATCCATTCCAACCTGACTTCGGATCAGATCAACCTTATTCATGGGGAGCGGTGCCAGAGATTCATTTTCTCTCGCCCAGGCAGCTCCATTCCATGTCGTTGGAATACCCGGTATTGCAGGTGGAATCTGAAACGCAACAATCCTGCACTTCTCCATCGTCAGTTCATAAATATCAAGGAATGTCAGCCGTTCATTTGTATTATTAGCTATTTCCTTCTTCAATGACTGAAGGTTACCACTCTTTCGATAAACGGATCCCTTAAACTCGCCCTGATTGGTTATTCCAAAAATCAGCCAGGCTTCATTCTTTCCTCTGATATTGGCTTCATTACCAAGCGCAGAGAAGTATTTACCGATATCCTTGAAGGAATAGCTGTTGTTTGCCTCCTTAAACTCAACGACTTCAGTTTCAAAGTCCTTCAGCATCTCATAGATTTTCTCTTTTAGTTCAGCGTCTGTATATATCAACTGCATCACCTCCAAATATCAACGATTATTTCTTCTTATCATACGCGAAAGCTGATTATCTCGCTCAAAATCTCATTATTGTCAACAGATTCAAGCACTTTATCATGATTCTCATGGTGTCATGGAGCACCGTAAAATGAAGGCGTTTCTGCAAAGAGAAGGAATCTCATTGAGCAAAACAACAGTCCACAAGTACATGAATCGTGAACCGCAACAACATTCCATTTGTCGTCGAAAGAGACCCGCATACCATCGGGGGTTAGTTCATAAAATTTTTCCGAATCTATGAAAGCGGAATTTTTCTCCTGAGCAGCCGAATCGTGTGTGGTGTACCGACTTCACATATATGACACTGACAAATGGAACCATGCGCTATCATTGTTCCATGATTGATTGATACGACAGAAGTGTCGTTGCCAGTGAAAACAGCTCTTTTATCACGTGTTTCCTGGCTGTGCGTACGCTTGAAAAAGAGTTGTCACGTGCAAAGGCGATCCCACAAAACCTGATTTTGCACTCGGATCAAGGAAGTCAGTTTACTTCCGCAGAGTTTGTACAATACTATTACAATACCTTAAAGACCGAACTGATTTATCAGTATCGTTTTGAAACTGCAGCAGAACTGGAGTATGCCGTTTCAGAGTTTGCTTACGATTGGTACAATCAGGTACGCCCACACACGTATAACGGATATCTGACTCCACTTGAAAAGAGAGCAGAGTGTACCATTAAGCAGTGGTGTTACAAAAAGGGTTGACCACTACACTGACTCCTCGAAGGGATTTTTACAGACACCTCACTATTTTCGGAAATCAGTTTCTATCTCTCTCCAACAGCTCCACTGCCTCCACACAAAACGAGTAAACACTAAGTATGTCCGGTAATTCTGTCTGCTTTATGATTTCATCTCTCCGTAGTACCATATATACATATTGAATATACAAGCATAGCAATGACACCTATTATAAGCACAATATTCAATTTAATGATAAACACCGACAAAAGAGTGTTTGTTAATCCATGAAAAACACTACAAGCAAAGATACATTTCGTTTTTTTGTAAATTGTCGCCAGCCAAAGGCTGAGTATAATAGCTAATACTAAAAACAAGATTAACGGCATATTTTGCTGAGATGACCCCTTTATAAACCAAAGCGGTATATGCCAAATCCCCCACACTGTACCTGTAATGATGGCGGATATCGGAAAATTCAATTGTCGCTCTAATAAAGGCTGCATAACTCCTCTCCAGCCTAATTCTTCTTCACCACCATATATAAATGTTGCTCGCAGAAAAACTAAAGGTATCAAATGCACCTTTAATACAAAATTAAGTTCTCTCGAAGATAAACCTATTGTCAGTATTTCAAAAGCAGAAAACAGGAACAGATAGCTCAATGATTTTTTTCTGTGCTCAAAAATGGATTTTACTATAGATTTAATCGTATTATCTTCTTCTAACACAAATAAAGCTGCTATCGCCGGTCCGAATCCTCCTATAATGTGCAGAATAGTACCTAGAGGATGGGAAAACGAAATAATATTGAGACTCGTTAACGCAGCAAGTCCACACCATGCTATCCATGAAATAAGAAATGTAATTATAAGGAATTTAGCTAGCCTCTTAGTATTCAATTTAGTATATCCGCCCTCTCAACTTCTACATCCGCAACCTACATCTCAGCTCTCGTGCCTTGCACTCTTCTTCCCTGGGTTGTATTTTTTCGCACTTTACTTTTCAGACCTTGACATCAATACTACCGTCTCCACATGCATGGTTCTCGGAAAGTTGTCGACCGGGCGCACACGCGTCAGCTCATAGTCGTTGGCGCGGAGATACTTAATGTCCCGCGCAAGGGTCGCGGGGTTACAGCTCACATAGACAATGCGCTTCGGCGCAAGTTCAACCATGGTGCGGAGGGCGGTTTCATCGCAGCCCTTACGCGGCGGGTCCACGGTAATCACATCAATCCGGGTGTCCGGATTTGCCTTCTGCCAGGCCGGGAGCACTTCCTCGGCGGCGCCGGTAAAGAATTCCGCGTTTGCAATGCCGTTACGCTTGGCATTTTCCTTGGCGTCCCGAATGGCGGCCGGCACAATTTCCACGCCGTAGACCTTCTTTGCCTGCCGCGCCAAAAAGAGGGAGATGGTTCCGATGCCGCAGTATAAATCCCAGACGGTCTCGTTTCCGCTAAGCGCCGCGAATTCCAGCGCCGCGCCGTACATGGCCTCGGTCTGAACGGGATTCACCTGATAGAAGGAGTGCGGGGAAATGCGGAAGCGAATATCGCCTATGCTGTCCTCGATATAGCCCTTCCCGTAGAGGGTGCGCACCGTGTCGCCGAGTATCACATTGTCGCGGCGAGTGTTGGTGTTGAGCACCAGGGTCTCAAGATGAGCCTCCGCGGTATCCGCTGCCTGAAGGTCTTTCAGCAGCGCCTCCCAATGCGGCAGTTCCTTGCCGTTTACAATGAGACAGAGCATATAGCCCTTGGTCGCACGGCTCTTCCGTATCAGGGCGCGACGAAGCAGCCCCCTGCCGCTCTCTTCGTCGTAGGGGGCTATCCCGAAGCGCTCCGTAAAGGCGAGTATCACTTCCAGAATGCGCGCGTTTTCCTTTGCACCGATATCGCAGTCAAGCCAGGGAATCACGCGGTGACTCCGGGCAGCATAAAAGCCGGCAACGGGTCTTCCGTCCTCGCCGGCTGCAAAGGGCACTTGTGCCTTATTTCGGTAGCGGGACGGCTCTTCCATCCCGACGATGGGTTCCGTGACGGCATCCAGCCGTTCCGCCGGGACTTCACCGATGCGAAGGAGGTCCTCCCGCACCTTATTCGCCTTTAAGCGAAGCTCGGCCTCATAGGAGAGCGCCTGCAGTTGACAGCCGCCGCAGCGCTGCTCGACCGCACAGCGCGGCGCAACGCGCTCCGGCGAAGGTTTTAAAAGCGTTTTTACGCGCGCAAAGCCATAGTTCTTTTTTAACTTCATCGCAAGGCAGCGCGCTGTGTCCCCGGGGAGAGCGCCCTTCACAAACCAGACAAAGCCGTCCGACTTGCCGATCCCGAGCCCCTCATCGGAGAGCCCCGTAATTTCCAGTTCAAACTCATCGTTCTTACGCATGCGGTCTTCTCTTTCTCTCTTCAAAGCGCATCTTTCCGCGCTTATACGCCGCTCTCGGAGGTCTTTCTCAGGTTGCTGTCCAGAAAACGGTTAAATCCGAGCCAGCCGTTATTTGCTCCGGCGGCATTCAGGAGCTCTATAAAGGTCTCCATCTTTGCGTCGGTATTGTCCGCGAGATTTAAGGCCATGGCCTCAATCAGCGCGGGTTTCTTCGGGGAGCCGAACTCAAACTCGCCGTGGTGCGCGACAATGCAGTGCCGAAGCTCTGTTGCGCGCTTCTCGGGGAAGTTCGGAATTTTTGCGATTGCGGCCGCAAGCATCTCGCAGCCGATTACAATGTGACCGAGCAGCTGTCCCTCGTCGGTGTAGGCGTTCTCCGGAAAGGCCGAGAGCTCTCTGGTCTTGCCGATGTCGTGACAGAGGGCCGCGGTAATCAGAAGGTCGCGATTTAAAATCGGGTAGTTTCCGCAGTAGTAGTCGCAGAGTCTCGCGACACTCAAGGTGTGCTCCATGAGGCCGCCGATAAAACCGTGGTGCACGGACTTGGCCGCCGAGCTCAGGCGAAAGCGCTTCACAAAGGCCGCATCGTCCACGAAAAAGGCTTTTAAAAGCTGATTGAGGTAAGGATCGCGTATCGATTCAATGCAGGCCAAAAGCTCCTTGTACATCTCGTCGTTATTCCGCGCGGAAACCGGCATATAGTCGCCGGGATTGTACTCGTCCTCGTTTGCGCGGCGGATGCGGCTCACCTTGAGTTGCAGCTTGTTGTTGTAGAGGATTACATCCGCATCGACCGAGACATAGTCCAGTTCCTCGAAATCGCCGATACCGGGGTTTCCGGGTTCCCATATCTTTGCATCCACCACACCTGTCTTATCGCGGAGCTGAAGGCTCTCATACTCCTTTCCGCTCTTCGTCAAGTAAATTGCCTTTTGCTGGCAGAGGTAAACTTCCGAAATATGGGTGTTCTCCCGGAGCGTCTCGATATATTTCATGTCATATCCTTTCTGGTTTGCCTTTATCTGCCCGCAAGCGTCGCGGTGAGCGTAATGGTTTCGTACTTCTCTCTGCCGTTACGCATGAGCGTGAGGCGCAGGGCCTCGCCCTTCGCAAGTTTCTCCATTGCGGATTCCAAATCCCGCATGTTTTGAATTTTTGTCTCGCCGAGCGAAATCAGGATGTCTCCCGGCTGTACGCCCGCCGCATAGGCCGGCGTATTCTGTTCGACGCGGGAGATGTAGACACCCGCCGGCATGCCGAGATCCCGCTGCGCGCTTCCCACCTGCCTGCCGTAAATGCCGAGCAACGCAGTCTCCTTCCCGTTCATCATGCGCTCAATTGCGGGTTTAAAATCCGAGAGTCCCATGACGGTCGCCGTGTTGTTCTCCCCCGACTCCGAAAAGAGGCCGGTGACCCAGCCGACCAGCTCGCCGTCTGCATTTAACACCCAGCTTCCGGACGCCGCATCCGCACTTACATCCGGAAAATAGATGGTCGCATAGCCGTCCACAACGCTCACGTTGGTCTGCACATTCGAGAGTATCCCGTACTTCACGGAATGTATCATTCCAAGCGGTGAACCCACAAAGAAGAGGAGCTCCCCCCGCTTTAAACGATAGGAGTTTCCAAAGGGTACCAGCGGGAGCTTCCCCCAGCTCTCTCGGTTTTCATCAGTAATCGGAACCGAGAGCACCGCGAGATGATACACGCTGTCCCGCATTTTGACGCTTGCCGTCGCCTTGTCCCCGCGGGACAGGGTCACGGTCACACTATCCGTTCCTTCGACGGCCGCACTCGTCGTGAGAAACAAGAGCTCGTTCTCCGTTTTCGCAACCGCAAGCCCCGCGTAATTCTCCGAACTCTCGAGCGCATTGTTAAACCAGTCGCGCTCCGCCTGCTCATGGGTCACCGAGACCACCGAGGCATCGGCGCTGTCCGCGAGCTTCCGCAGCGTGCCCGCCATCTGTCGCATGTCGCTGAGCTCATAGTTTCGGCTCTCCAGCACCTGCTCCACCTGCTCGCGGACATTCTTATTTTCGACCGCTGCGCTCTCTTCCCCGCTGCCCTCCGTGTTCTCGACGGGGGAGCTGAGCTGCTCGTTGGTCTCGACCGCGCCCTCGCTCTCATCGCGCTCGATGCGCACGCTCTCTTTTCCCGATGCAGCCTTCCAACGCTTCGCAATCATGGGGCAAGCCGCACAGGCAACCACCGCCGCGCCGAGCGCAAAACCGGCACCGGCGAGCGCTGCCTTTCCGGCTAGCCCCATCAGTTTTTTTCTCTTCTGTTTTTTTTCGGCGATATGCTGTGTGATAAACTCATCTTCCCGCATAAAGCTCCCTCCGCCGCTAATTGTATGATAGTTTAGTATACCATAAAAGCAGTACTTCCGAAACGAGCGCCGCAGTTTGTGCTATACTGTATCGGGAGAAGTTTTCCCTATAGAATCAAAGCATAACCCGCTCTGCCGAAACGCGGGAGAAACGGATGAATCCAACGCATGAACAGCAAAACCCTACATACTTTGGAATTTGATAAAATCATTGCCCTGCTCGAAGAAAGAGCCGTGAGCACGCCCGGAAAGGTGCTCTGTCACGCACTCGCGCCCATGACCGATCTCCAAGAGATAGAGCGCGCCCAGGCGGAGACCGAAGCCGCGCTCTCCCGCATTCGCATGAAGGGCGAACTGCGCCTCGCGGGTCTCCGCGATGTGAGTCCTTCGGTGAAGCGCCTCGATGTCGGCGGCACACTGAGCACTTCCGAACTCTATGCGATAGGCGCTCTCCTTGACCTAAGCGAGAGAGCGCGGAACTACGGCGCCCATGAGGAGGAAGAGGAAAATCCTGATGCCCTAGAGTCCGCCTTCACGGCGCTCTCCCTCCTGCCCCGCGAGAACCGCGAACTAAAGCGCTGCATTCTCTCCGAGGAACTGGTATCGGACCACGCAAGCCCCGAGCTTGCCCGCATCCGCCGCCAAATGAAAACCGCGGACGAGCGCATGCACAGCGCTCTCCAGGAAGAGATTAACCGCCACAAGAGCTATCTCATGGACACCATCGTGACCATGCGTAACGGAAGCTACTGTCTCGCCGTAAAGAGCGAGTTTAAGACCAAGCTTCCCGGCGTGGTGCACGACCAGAGTTCCACCGGCTCCACAGTTTTCATTGAGCCCCTGGTGGCGGTGCGCCTGAACAACGAGTACCGCGAACTCACGCTCGCGGAGCAGCAGGAAATCGCAAAGATACTCACCGCTCTCAGCGCTATGCTCGCCCCGTTTACGGCAGAGCTCCTCGCAAACCAAAAGATACTGGCAACGCTTGACTTTGTCTTTGCAAAAGCGCGGCTCGCCTCTTCGATGCAGGCCTCGAAGCCGCTCTTTAACACCGAGCGCATTGTGGAAATCAAAGACGGACGCCACCCCTTAATTCCGAAGGACAAGGTGGTTCCGATCAGCATATGGCTCGGACAGGAATTCAGTCTCCTCATCATTACCGGCCCGAACACCGGCGGTAAGACCGTCTCGCTGAAGACTGTGGGCCTCTTCACCCTGATGGGACAGGCGGGGCTCCACATTCCGGCCTTCCAGGGCAGCCGCCTCGCGGTGTTCCGCGACGTGTTTGCGGACATCGGCGACGAACAGAGCATAGAGCAGTCGCTCTCCACCTTCTCGGGGCACATGAAAAACGTGGTCGAGATTCTCGATGCGGCGGACGGCGATTCCCTCTGCCTCTTCGACGAGCTCGGCGCGGGCACGGACCCGACCGAGGGTGCGGCGCTCGCCATTGCGATTCTCTCGTTCTTAAAGAACATCGGCGCGCGCACGGTCGCAACCACGCACTACAGCGAGCTCAAGGTCTACGCGCTCACCACGAAGGGCGTAGAGAACGCGAGCTGTGAATTCGATGTCGCGACCCTGCGCCCCACCTACCGGCTCTTAATCGGTATCCCGGGAAAGAGTAACGCCTTCGCGATTTCAAAGAAGCTCGGGCTCCCGAATTACATCATTGAGGACGCAAAGAACCACATCGAGCAGAACGATGCGGCCTTTGAGGATCTCCTGACCCGCCTCGAGGCAGATCGCCGCACGATTGAGGCCGAGCGTAGGGAAATTCTCGCCTACCGCACGGAAATCGAAGACTTGAAGGCGCGGCATGAAAAGGCGGATCAAAACCTCGACGAGCGCAAGGAGCGCATCCTCGAAAAGGCGCGCGCCGAGGCAGAGCGCATCCTATCGGAGGCAAAGGAGAGCGCCGATCAGAGCATACGCCGCATCAACCGCCTGAGCGCGGACTCCGGCCTGCTCCGTGAGCTCGAGAAAGAGAGAAGCGGTCTCCGCGACAAGTTAAAGTCGGTCGAAAAGACCGCGCCGAAGAAGAAGGCCGTGAAGGCGGCAAAGCCCGCGGTGCTTCACATCGGCGACTCGGTCCGCGTGCTCAGCATGGATCACGAGGCCATAGTCTCGACCCTGCCGGATAAGAATAACCGCCTCTTTGTGCGCATGGGCGTACTCCGCACCCAGGTCTCCGCGGACGATGTGGTCCTCATCGAAGAGGAGGCTGCTGTGTCCAAGGGCGCAAAGCAAAGCCGCAGCGGCGGCGCGCCGAGTTTCGGCAAGGCTTCCCACATCTCCCCCGAGATTAACCTGATCGGAAAGACGGTCGATGAGGCCCTCGGCGAACTCGACAAATACTTGGACGATGCCCTCCTCGCGCACCTGAACTCGGTCCGCGTGATTCACGGGCGCGGCACCGGCGCATTGAAAAAAGGTCTGCTCGCCTGGCTCAAAAAGCAACCCTATGTCAAGAAATGCGAGGATGCCCACTTTGACGACGGCGGCGAGGCTGTGACCGTGGTGACCTTCCGCTAATCCGCAGAAAGGAGTCCCTTTGGCAGGAAAACAGAAAATACTGATTGTCGACGACGACGATAACATCGCAGAGCTCATCTCCCTCTATTTGGAGAAGGAGTGTTATGAAACCCACATCGCCGCGGACGGTGCCGAGGCCCTGACTCTCTTCCGCACCCTCGCGCCGGATCTCGTGCTGCTGGATCTCATGTTGCCCCATGTGGACGGCTATCAGGTGTGCCGCGAGATTCGAAAGAGTTCCCAGACGCCTGTCATCATGCTCTCCGCCAAGGGCGAGGTCTTTGACAAGGTACTGGGTCTTGAGCTCGGCGCCGATGACTACATCATAAAGCCCTTTGAACCGAAGGAACTCGTCGCGCGGGTTCGCGCCGTGCTGCGCCGCTACCGCCCGCAGGAGAACACGCCGCCCGAGCGCGCGGAGACAGAGAGCGTGCGCTGTGAGGACCTGGAAATCAGCCTCACCAACTACGCGGTTCGCTACGAGGGCCGCGCCGTCGAGATGCCGCCGAAGGAGCTTGAGCTCCTCTTCTTCCTGGTATCCCACCCGAACCAGGTCTTTACGCGCGAGCAGCTTCTGGATCACATCTGGGGCTATGAATACGCGGGCGATACACGCACCGTCGACGTGCACATCAAGCGCCTCCGCGAGAAGTTAAAGGATAAGCCGAGTTGGTCCATCGCCACGGTCTGGGGTGTCGGCTATAAGTTTGACCTGCGCGCATGATGAAGCGGCTCAAACGTTCCCTCTACCTCAAATTTCTGCTCGGCTATCTGCTCTTCGGCGTGGCCGGCTTCCTTGCCGTGTCTACGCTCTCCGCGCGGCTCACCGAGAACTATTTAATCAAGAGCCGCGCGCAGACGCTCTACGACGAGGCGAGCCTCATTGCCGCGGCCTATTCCGGCGTCTACGACGGCAAATCCCTCCCGCTCCAGAGCGCCTACCCCCAGCTCGAGGCTGTCGCAACCTACCTGCGGGCGGAAATTTGGATCATGGATAAGGACGGCAACATTGTCCTCGACTCCGCCCACAGCTGGGACGGGCGCGTCATCCCGGACTTTGACCCGACGGCAACCGGAAGCCGCTCTTATATGGTCGGCTCCTACTTCGGTTCCTTCCCGCGCACCGTGCTCAGCGTCTCCGCGCCGATTGCCGGAAACTACCGCACCTACGGCTATGTCGTGATTCATCTCCTCATGGACCATGTGCAGGAAGATGCCGCCAAGATTATGAATCTGGTCTACATCAGCTACGGCATTGTGTTTCTGCTCTCGCTAACCTTCCTGATTAACTTCAATGTGTTCGTATACCGGCCGCTGACCGTCATCACCGAGGGGGCAAGGCAGTTCGCAGACGGAAACCTAAGCCATCGCATCCCGGTCACATCCGCGGATGAGATGGGCTATCTTGCGAGGACCATGGACAGCATGGCGGAAAAGCTCTCCCGTCTCGAGGACGATGAGCGCCGCTTTATCGCAAACGTGTCCCACGACTTCCGCTCCCCCTTGACCTCGATCAAAGGCTTCTCCGAGGCCATCTTGGACGGCACCATCCCCCCGGAACTGCAGGCAAAATATATGCGCCGCATCATCGCAGAGACCGAGCGACTCGCAAAACTCACCGAGAACATGCTGAGTCTCAACTCCCTCGGCATGGGACAGACCCTTCACAAGACTGTCTTTAACCTGAACGAACTGGTGCGCTCCACCGCCGAGAGCTTTGAGATGCAGTGCAAGGCAAAGCGCATTCACATCTCTCTCCTCTTTGCCGAGGAAGAGAGCCCGGTCTATGCCGATGCCTCCCGCATTCAGCAGGTGCTCTATAATCTCACCGACAATGCGATTAAGTTCTCGCCGGAAGACAGCGAGATCGAGATTGCCTGCAGCGAGCGGCGCAGCCGCATGGTGGTAACGGTGAGCGACAGCGGCATCGGTATCTCCGAGGCCGATTTATCCCGGGTCTTTGACCGCTTCTTTAAGGGAGATTTATCCCGCGGGCAGGACAAAATGGGCGCGGGACTCGGCCTCGCCATAGCCCGCGAGGTCATGCTCGCGCACGGCGAAAGCTTGGAAGCGCAGCGACGCCCCGAGGGCGGCAGTCGTTTCTTCTTTACCCTCCCGAAAGCTGACGAAAAAAACCTACGTCACTGACAGGGAATCGTCATTCTGTCGTAAGGATTTCGTAAGCTTGCTGTGCTATACTGTTTACAGAAAATATTAAGATTTGGAGGTGTTTTACTATGATGAAACGACTGAAGCGGGCCGGTGCCCTGTTTCTCTGCGTTGCAATGACTCTCTCTCAGAGTGTGTTTGCACACGCGGCAACCGCAGAGGACGATCCGCAGGACTACTCGGTCAGCGACGTCAGCTTCGATGTCTCGAACGACCGCGTCTATGTCAACTGGTCGGTCGGCGACAGCCGCACCAGCTATTCGGTACAGCTCTACAGCTCTTCCGACCTGAAGCCGAAGCATAAGCTCGGCACCGCAATGACCGCGGGCTACACGGCCGAGAAGGTTGATATCACCGACAGAGTTTTAAAGCGCGGTGCAGGTACCTACTACGCGCAGGTCACCGCAAAGAAGAAGGCAAAGGGCCAGACCCGTTTCGCGAGTGCGGTCGGCGGCGAAACCATCACTTCGGAAGATATCCAGATGATCAAGCAGAACCGCGGCTCCGTCGACGACACGAAGAATACCGCAGCGGGAAGCTCCGCTGCGAACACAAGCCCCGCTGCGCAGTACAACGCGGCACTGAACAATGCGGGTCAGAACAACGGCGCACAGAATAACGCTTCCGCTCCGGCTGCACCGAGCGGCCACTGGGAGACCCTCGGCAACGGTGGTTGGGCTTATGTCCTTCCGAGCGGCGAGAAGGCGACCGGCTGGTACGAAGTAAACGGCAAGTGGTATTACTCCGGCAGCGACGGCGCAATGTGGGCAAATGCCTGGATTAAGAGCGCAAGCGAAGAGGGTGTCTACTACTACGTGGGCTATGACGGCGCAATGCTGGTCAGCACGCAGACGCCGGACGGTTTCCTGGTCAACTACGACGGAAAGTGGAAGGCTGCGTAAGCTTTTTAAATATGCTGCAATAAAAATGGGCATCGCGATTTCGCGGTGCCTATTTTTATCAAAAGGTTACAGGAAAATACGTTAAATTTCTGTGTGTATCTTCTTACAGGAAAGTAAGAGAAACGTAAGTGGAATCCACTATTCTTTCTCGGAGAAATCGTTTAGGATATAGACATAGCGAAAGCAATACGACGCAGGAAAACCTACAGAACGGAGGAAACAAATATGACGCAAAAGAATCTTTTAAAGAAAGTGGCACCTATGGTTCTGACCGCAGCAATGCTTTTCGGTATGACGAGCATGGCATTCGCGAAGACCAACAAGACCGCAGTTCAGAATGTTACCATCGACCTTGAGTATGACCTCGCACCGGGCATGAATTCGAGCCAGGTTGACGCGGACAGCGACAGTGTCGGTGTGGACAACGTGAACGTCACTTCGGTCACCAACACCGATTTCGGCAAGAAGCCGAAGGTCACACTGAAGCTGAAGCCGGACAGCGACTTCACCTTCAAGGGCACGCCGAGGGGCAATGTCAAGATCAACGATAAGACCGGCAAGGGCGCTGCAATCACCAAGGTCAGCTCGACCGCAAGCAGCATGACCGTAACGGTCACCCTGCCGAAGACCGGTTCCACCGATAAGAGCGCGCTGGAAGTCGGCGATGTCTCCTGGGGCGACGATGACAGCCCGGTCATTTCCTGGGATGAGGCGGATTACGCTACCCAGTACGAGGTGAAGCTGTACCGCAACAACACCATCAAGGAGAGCGTCACCACAAAGAACACCAGCTATGATTTCCGCGACAAGATCCGTGAGAACGGCAAGGGCAGCTACACCGTCAAGGTTCGCGCAGCGGTCGGCAACAGCAACAGCTCGAAGGGCGATTGGACCGAGTCCGATGAGTTCGATGTCGACGACGATGTGCTCGCAGCACTCGGCGGCAAGACCAACGGCGGCTCGAACGGCGGCAGCTCTACCGGACCGAACGGATCGAATGCCGGCAACAAGGGCGCTTGGCTGAAGGACAATGTCGGCTGGTGGTACTGCAACGCCGACCGTTCCTACACGACCGACAACTGGCAGCAGATTGACGGCAACTGGTACTACTTCAACAAGTCCGGCTACATGAAGACCGGCTGGCTGAAGAGCCGTTTCACCGGCAAGTGGTATTGGCTCAGCACCGAGAACAACAGCAACCTCGGTAAGATGCTGACCAACCAGTGGGTTGACAACAACCGTTACTTCGTTGACAACAGCGGTGTTTGGACGCAGAGCAGATAAATTTTTGACAGAAAGCCCGACGCACAAAATGTGCGTCGGGCTTTTTTTTATGCTCGCATAAGAGGGTTCTCTTTTTCGGAAATCCACACACTTCCGTAAGATACCATTTTTCTCTCTTCCCATTGAACTCCCCACCTTTTTCTGTGGCGAGAGTCTTTTGTATATCTCTGCAATACTTCCAACTGTCGGCATTACCTTTAACGGTTCCTTTGTCCCACAAGAAGGACAGATAGCATGCTTCATGACTTTTTCCTCCAAACATACTGTTT
>ERZ773180.672-NODE-672-length-19684-cov-41.375363_pt1 | contig 19684 bp, 10 predicted proteins | sample MGYA00511080_ERZ773180 | MGnify/ENA primary metagenome ERZ773180 (study PRJEB29015, sample SAMEA2738175) | human oral metagenome | biome: human oral; feature: human-associated habitat; material: saliva | place: China | collected 2178 ...
CCACGTACGTAGATATTAGATCCACGTACGTAGTCCAAACTTATCTGCCACTCGTTCGCAACTTTTATACTTACGCGAAGCAATGAACTAATATAGGTCGTCGCAGTGACCTATATAGCTTCACTCAGCGACCAATATAGGTTTGCATCCGAACGACTATTGGTCCGACGGCAAACCACTACTCGTTTGGTATGCAAACCAATAGTCGTTTGCACCCAGAACCACTATTGATCTGACGGCAAACCACTATTACTTATCCGTAGCTCCCTTATTGCTTCGCTCCACTCCCCTTGGGTAAGAGCGATTCGTACCCCCTCGGTTGGTAAGCTGTGTGTAGCACTAATTAGCTGCTCTTGGGTGCGGTTGTATTGGGGATATTATGCTTCACTTGCTCTCTGAAAAATAATTCATACCTTTCTCGAGCAAAAGGACATACGCTGTCCTCTGAAACTCCAAACGAGCCCGTGGATCAGCTGGTCTCGAGCTACCAACGAAGTGTACCATTGTCTAACTCTAAATAGTAATCATTATGCATACTTACTTATCTGGTATCATACTCTTCCTCTTGGCATGCGTGTCATGTACCGAGAAGGAGCTTCCTATCCCCACAACTCAGGATCTGTCTGGTACGATCTGGGAGTCAGAGTTCAATGTTGAGTCGAAAAAAGGGCAAATCCCAGTGAAGATGACTTTCTACTTTGACACCGAGGATAAGATGAGAATTTATTCTGTTGGTCCATTAACATACGATGGACTTACAGGGTATTATTCATTGAATAAGAATATCCTAGAGTATAAAGTCCGTCTAGCCGGTACAGAAACGTATACTTGGATCATAAGGAAGAGGACAGACAAGACTATGATATGGGCACCTACTCCTCAAGGGGTTGATTTGAGCTCCTATGTTAATGTTTTTGGAGCGACGAAAACTACACCGATAACGCTCTATAAGAAGTCTTAGCAAAGTGACTGGCTTTCCACCCCGAAGGGAAGTGCATTGTCGCTTGATGATGGGTCTGTCAAGCTCGGATTGAGACCGTTGCAGCGTGCGGTAATCGCAAGGCGTTAAGACTGAGGGCGAAGGGAGTTTACTCCTGTAAATGACCGAGCCCGAATGCCGCAAACAACGAAGCGAGTGCCGCACGCTGCAACGGTCTTGACTCTTGTCTTCGGGCAGTGATTACACCTCATTGGAAGGGGCGATGCCAATGCTTTCTCTGGGCATCGCCCCTTCTCTTTGTCGCTTGATGATGCAGGACTCCCATATTTTAATTACGAGAAAACTGCAATATCCTGTTTATTAGTGTATTGCAATTTGTCAATAGCCCTGCCTGATCGGTCATATATTACAAATGTTATTAATATCTTTGTGGAGGGGATATACTGAAATGACAATGAAACTATCATTAACATCAAGAAATAAACTATCTCCTCATAGTGAGGATAGTGATAACTATTATAAGTTAGTTGTTGCTGACCTCGATATAATTATATAAATAAGCAGTTATTAATTTCATTCGTATGTCTTTAGAAGTATTACACCAACCAGCTGCAACCCATGAAAATGAACAGTTTCGTCGCTTGGTTGAGATTATGAACACTGTGTTCGAGAAGCATGAATTTAATGGTATGCTAGTTGGTAATCCTTTCAACGAAAACTACCGACGTTTCCGTGCCGATGCCATTTTATTCTATGATCGCGGAGTTGTAATCATTGATTTAAAAAATTATTCTGGTCAGTTGAATTTACCTAAAGGAGAGGATGAATTCAAAAAGCAACCATGGTTTATAGAGAAGTCATCTGACCATCAATTCATTGAAGTTAAGGCGGGGGCTCACTTCTTAAATCCATACTTGCAGCTGGTATCTTACAGAAATGCTTTCCGGGAGATTGTTGAACACAACTCTATATTTAGACAAAAAATCAACACTTCTAGAGTTTGTATCGCTAACATCTTTTCAGGTCCACTTGAATTGACAAATCAAGTTCCAGGTAAATATCCTTACTACAAGATTCTACAAGAGCGCGAGGTGGGAGCATTGCTTTATGATTTAAATAATGACAATGCATTTGACGAGGATATTGATAAAGCTGTACGAAGTATTTTTCCTGCAGACGAGTATGTCCGAGAGTATGATGTGAATACAAAAATTATTCACAAGAAAGATATCATTGTTGGCGATGATGCGAAAAATACTATTGATACCTTTATGCAAAGCAAGAGCAATGACATTTTAGTTCTTGCTTCAATGGATATATATGAGCGTGATAATTGGGCTAAATACTTATTCTCAATCGCTGATAGCTATGAGATTCCCGAAGTTCACGGTTTGTGTCACTCTAATCGAATTAGTCGTCGGCTTCTCTCTCGAGGGATCGAAGCAACCAGCCTTTATTCATTTATCTATGGAGGAAATGAAGCCACTAAAAACAATCTGGAAGACGAAGACGAAGATAAAGATAAAGATGACTTGCGCCCACAGGTCCTTCCTTTAAGATCGGCATCATGGTTGGATGAGCGTGCATTGCTAATTGTATATGATGCACACCTTGTCAGCCGTAGCCTATCGCAAACGGACTTACTTCGCTTTGGTTCGGGACGACTCCTAGAAGATTTTATTAGTTTTGCCGTTCCGTCATCCCAGAGGAAAATTGTCTTCATTGGTGACCCATACATGCTCTCTTTTGGTTCAAAAGATGAATCCGCTATAAATGTTACCAATCTGAAGAAAATATGTGGGACGAGAGTTATCCGCTATTACCTTCAGCCAATCATGGACTCGCAAGAATCAGATAAAGACACTCTGAGAAAGTCCCTTGCTAAAAGTATGAATGAGCAGGTGTTCAATAACCTTCAATATTCATTTAAAGATGGCTCCATTGTTGAGGTTAACAAAGATGAGATTTCAACAAAGATAAGAGAATGGTTCAGTTCTCCATTCGATCTGGAGCCTCAAAATGCTGTGTTATTTTACAAAAAGAGCGATTGTCATCAGGTAAACCTATGGATAAAGAAGAATTGTCTGAAGAATGGGGAAAAACTTGCTCCTGGAGATCTAATCATCTCAAATAACAATGTCTTTATTCCCGATGCAACGGGATTTGGCATTCCCAAACGCATACTGAATGGAATGTACTTTACCGTGCTAGGGACACGAGAAAATCATCGAGAAGAGATTTCACTCAAAGGAGTAGCAAAACCAATTATTTTATCTTTCACTAAGATATCCGTAAAATGCCTTAGCTTGAGCGGAGAAGTCTTAGAAATCTGGCTCCTGGATAATTTTCTGTCGGGTGAAGAAGAGTTATCTAACGAGGAGAAAATTGCGGTAAATATCTTCGTTCAAAGAAGGATTGCTGAGTTGAAAAAGAATAAGCCTTTTACGAGTAGCGAATATTACCAAAAGTTGATATCTAATTCTGCTTATCAAGAACTGTCGTCAGATGAACAATCTGCAATTGAGACCTTGATACACAATCGTATAGTAACGAAAGAAGAGAAAAGAAAAGTTTCAACAACAAGGAGCGCACGCTCCCTACTGAAGCAGTTCTATGACGAATATGAGGATTTCATTCGAAGATTGGCAAGAGAGTATGATCCTCTTGTTAATGCTTTATATGCCAAATATGCTTGGGCTCTTACTGTACACAAAGCGGTAGGTTCAGATTTTGAGAACGTTATTATAAAGGGAACACGTACTGAAAATGATGGAGTTAAAAACGATTCATACTTCCGTTGGTTATATAGTGCTATCAGCACATCAACACGCTCCTTTTTCATTACCCAACCAAGATATATCCACCCATTCATAGATTGCAAAATAAGCGAAAAAGATTCTGGAATCAGCAGCTCAAAACGTATTCTAATTTTTGAGACATATGAAGTTCCACCTCAATTTGAGGAGATTGTCAAATTGGAAAACACCAGCGTAGTTGCTGCTATCTGTGAATTGGCAAAGAATATCGAAGCCCACAACTATATTTTAAAAGAAGTCAAGACTTGTAGCGATTATCAAACAAAGGCAGTATTCCTAACGCCTCAAAAGGAGAAGGAATTTATTATTAACGTTCACAATAAAGGAGCTAAAGATAAGTTTGGTGTCTCCTCTATCACATTTGAACGCAATGACGTTGCGGATTCAATGATAATTAGTGAGGCCATCGAATCTGTTTGTTCTTTGACCCCTATGTCTATTAGGACAACTCAATGGCCTGAATATATTTCTGAAGTATATCTATCATTTGTGGAGCAAATGAAAGAGTCCCGAATCGAGATAGAATTGGTATCAAATAAGGACCACCAAATTAACTGCAAGGCGACCTCTAGCAAAGGAAGTGCAATGCTGAGGCTATGGTATGGTACAAGCCTAGAGAACAATACTAAAGGGTTTATAACCAACATAGAGTTTTTTGAAATCTCTGATGATGATATCATCACTGAAATTAGAAAAATACAAACTCAAAGCGATTTATAAACAAATAACAGTGGCTAATCAATGTCAAGGTACAACAGCTTGAAGAATAATGATTACACACCTTCAGCTTCTAGTGAAATCTACGCACTCAGAAGGGAAGGACATTTAGATGATGCAAGACGAAGAGCCGAAGATTTACTGCGTCAAGACAATACAAATCAAGATGTACTAAAGGCCTATGCATGGACTCTTATTGACATCTTTAAAAGAGAACAGCACCAGGGAAATAATGAAGGTGCTAGCTTGATTCTTAGGAAGTTGTCAGACTTACACTTCGACGCTTATGATGAAGAATGTGATGACTTTACAAGAAACATCATCAAAAAGAGACAGGAATTGCAACTGACCATGCATCCCTATTTTAACCAGATCCAAGAAGCCCAAAATCTCAGTAAGAATGGGAATAATGATCGTGCATGGGCTATTTTTTCTCAGCTTCACTCAGATGGACATTTGCCGAAAGAATGCCACGAGAGCTATGGATGGACCATATATCGCTACTTAAAGGAACATCTAACCACTTTGAATTCGGTGGATGTTCGCACCCAGTTGCGAAATTATATTTATCTTGAAAATGAACGACCGTCCTCTCTTCACTCACAGATATTGCATATTGCACTCAAGTATTCGAAGCAGGATCATCATTTTAAGTTAGTTTCATTTCTCCGCCTCTGGGGACCAGATAATCTAGGAAGCTCTGACTTTGATGACATTAAAAAGGATGGAGCAGATATTCCATCCTTGATGTACAGAATAGCTCAAGCTGTTGTAGACTATCCACTTGATGAACTTCAAGAGTTTGTTGAACTTCTTCCGTGCAGAAAAAATGACTTCATCGCAATGTTGAAAGAAGGTTACTTCTGGAAGTTACATCGTAGTGTTGGGGAAGGTGTGAAGGAATCAACCTGGAGCCTTTTTGAAGGGTATTTGCACTTCTTTCCTGATGCCCCTGCATCATCATCCCATTCCAAAGTGCTTGGGCTTGCGATTCGTGTAATGAAGGACAATGATGCCTGCCGATTCTATAATTTCTTCAAGCAGTGGAATCCCCAAAAGTTACGAGAGGACGACTGGGATGAGGAAAAAGGGAAGGACGGAGAAGTATATCCACCAATAGCTATTAGATCATTAAAGAGGGTACGTGAGGCTATTGAAAGCCTTTCAGAAACACAGATTGGCGACTTGCAGTGGCTAATTGATCTTTATAACACCGCTATTGAGAAGTTTTCTGATGACGACTGGCTCATCCGATCAAAGGCTTTACTTCATTTACAGATTAGGCAAAAGGAAGATGCAAAGAACATCTATAGAACCCTCTGTATGAAGATCGGTGATAAATACTATATCTGGAGTGAATTTGCAGAGTGCTGTGATGAAACAGGGGTGAAAATAGCTCTTTTATGTAAGGCTATTAGCCTCGAAAAGAATGAAGATTTCATTGGTAAAATACGATTAGAGTTGGCACGACAGCTAATCACAGCAAAGAAGTATGAAAATGCAGTGTTTGAACTCGAACGATATAAGAAGCATTATACAGAGAAGCAATGGCGTGTTGATGCTGGGCTTGAAGACCTACTAAGACAATGTTCCTCAGTAACTTCACCTAAGGATAAGAATGAATCTTTCTATAGAGAGAATGTTCAAATAGCGGAAGACTATGCTTATGCTGATCTCCCTTATATAGAAATGGTTCTTGTTGACAAGTGGAAAAATGATAAGGGCAAAGTGATGATGACTTTTGTTGATGGAAGGGCTATAGAGTTTAAAACAGACCTGATTAAATTTCCATCCTTAGGTAATAGCCATTGTGGCCAAGTCTGGAAATTTAAACTCTACAAAGATAAAATTGTGAAAACCTCGCCAGGTAAGTATTGGTATGATCCCCCTAAAAGGGAAACAATAACCAGGTACAGACCCTTAATCCTAGAAGGGTCAAAGGCTTCCGATTGGTCCTCGCTTCCATTAAAATATGGTTACATCCAGTATGTAAACACGGAGAAGAAGGTTTATCATATCTATTCATCGGACTCTAATGTCAGATACGGGCGTTTTGAAAAACAGACTCTAGAAAGAGGTGATTTTGTTACATTTAGACAGTATGTAAAGCGAGTGAAAGACGTTGACAGTATCTTTGTTAAAGATATCAAGAAATGCGATGAATCTGAGGCTCTCATCCAATTTAAAAGTAGGATAGTTGCCGTTGATGATGTGAATATAGATAAACAATTATTCCATTTTGTTTTAGGCCCAGGGAAAATTTCAGGCATTCTTCACTTTGATGACACTACATTACGTCCAGAGATTGGAGATTTCATCAAGATTTATTACTACGTGAGAACGATTGAGCCGAAAAAGGGTCAGATGACCAAGAAGAAGGTAATTGAAGTACTTAGGGCGGAAGCAACTAATGAGATCAATAACTCTCTGATCAAAGAGATTGAGGGAGTTCTGGAACTTAAATACTATAGTTACGAAGATGATTATGGAACGGAATATGTGTATGAAGAACCTGATTATGCCTTTGTTGAAGAGTGTTATGTTCCCAAAGAAATTCTAGATAGGTATAATGTCTCTTCTGGTTGTCGTGTGAAAGCAAAGGCAATCTATGCAGGTGTCGACAAATGGAAAAAAGATAAATGGAAAGTATACGAAATCTCAAAGGTATAGATCATTAAGAGGTCTTTGAGGGAGCTATATATCACCATACAATTACATAGGGAGACCATTGCATAAGCCTTACGTTTACTCCACTTTTCTGCCTCGGACAGCCAAGAATTGAAGGTAGAGGGGGGCTGCAAAAAAAGGCTTGCGCGATGGTCTCTTGCTTACGATTTAGATGCTTGTATCCTTTCATACTCTATCAAATATAAGTCTCTTGCATCACTTAGCCAGAGGACAATAACCCTTCTGGCTATTTTTTTACCTCTCTGTTGCACTTAACAGTGGAATGTGCAAATGGTGGAATGTGCAAATGTGCAAGGTCGGATTGTGAATTATTAGCTATCTTCGTAACCTATATAGGACCACATTATAGATCATAGTTAGTAGACGATGCAAACAGTAGTCAGCGGGATCCGTCCCACAGGTAATCTTCACTTAGGTAACTACTTCGGTGCTGTACGTGCCTTCACGCAGATGCAGAATGAGTATAACTGCTATTTCTTCATCGCCGACTGGCATTCGCTGACGACTCATCCGCATCCTGATGATATCATCCGTAGTACGAATACCATCCTTGCCGAATATCTGGCGTGTGGTATCGACCCCGAGAAGGCTACGATCTACGTGCAGAGCGACGTGCGTGAGGTGCTGGAGCTCTATCTCTACCTCAACATGAACGCTTACCTCGGTGAGCTGGAGCGTACGACCTCCTTCAAGGACAAGGCACGCCAGCAGCCCGACAACGTCAACGCTGGTCTGCTCACTTACCCCTCCCTCATGGCTGCCGACATCCTCATGCACAAGGCTGTCAAGGTACCCGTGGGTAAGGACCAGGAGCAGAATATGGAGATGGCGCGTAAGTTTGCCCGCCGCTTCAATACCATCTACGGCGTGGACTTCTTCACCGAGCCTCAGTCCTTCTCCCTCGGAGAGCGTGCACTGAAGGTCCCTGGCCTCGACGGCTCAGGGAAGATGGGTAAGAGCGAAGGCAATGCGATCTACCTCATCGACGACGAGAAGACGATCTCGAAGAAGGTCATGCGTGCCGTCACGGACGCTGGTCCTACGGAGCCTAACAGCGAGAAGCCCGAGCCTATCCAGAACCTCTTCACGCTGATGGAGATTGTCTCCACGCCCGAGGTCTACCAGCACTTCGATGGGCTCTACAACGACTGCGCTATCCGCTACGGCGATATGAAAAAGCAGCTCGCTGCCGATATCAACGCCTTCTGCGCGCCTATCCGTGAGCGCATCCTCGACATCCAGGGCGACAAGGAGCTCCTCTCCCGTGTGGCGCGCATCGGTGCTGAGAAGGCTCGTGAGTCCGCCTCGAAGACGATCGACGAGGTGCGCCATATCATCGGCTTCCGCCCCCGCTAAGCAAAATCATTCAATTTAGATAAGATACTCCCCATGGAATTAATCGGTAAAATCGTCCAGGTACTCCCCCTGCGCACGGGTACCAGCAAGGCTGGCAACCCCTGGCAAGTACAAGAATACATCCTCGAGACGCTCGGCACGCAGTACCCCCGCAAGGTCTGCTTCGAAGTCTTCGGCGACAATGTGAATAAGTTCCCCATGCAGGTGGGTCAGGAAGTGACGGTATCTATCGACGTAGAGAGCCGTGAGTTCAATGGCCGCTGGTACACGTCTGTCCGTGCTTGGAACGTAGTCCAGGGCATCCAGCTCCCCGGTGTAGCTGCTCCCGCTCCTGCTGCTTATAGTGCACCTCAGCCTCCCACTGCTCCCGCAGCGGCACCTGCCGCAGCCCCCGCTGCCCAGCCTGTAGCCTCCGCTGGTGCTGCAGATGATCTGCCCTTCTAAGCTACTGGTGGTAGACTACCGCCTGTAGACGCCAGACCCATTAGACGATCCCGTCGAGCCCTGTGCCCAAGAGTGAAGTCTAATGGGTCTGGTGGATATAGACACTTACCCCTCGCCTGAACCCCGCTACTTCATAGCCGATGCACCTCCTTCTCCTCGCTGTGGGCAAGACCGATAGCCGTGCGATCGAAGAGCTGACGAAGCTCTACGCCGATCGCCTCGGCCATTACCTACCCTTCACCCTGCAGATCATCCCCGATATCCGCCGCTCCAGCAAGCTCACCCCCGAGCTGCAGAAGCAAATGGAGGGAGCGGAGATCCTGCGCCAGACCAGTACGTCGGATAGGGTAGTGCTCTTCGATGAGCGCGGACGAGAGTTCTCAAGTACCGCCTTCGCCTCGTATATCGAGCGGGTGATGGTATCGGGTGTGCGCCGTCTGGTCTTCGTCATAGGAGGCCCCTACGGCTTCTCGGAGGAGGTCTATAAGCGGGCGGATGACCGTGTGTCGCTGAGTCAGATGACCTTCTCTCATCAGATGGTACGCCTCTTCGCTGTGGAGCAGCTCTATCGCGCCCAGACGATCTTGAGAGGCGAGCCTTACCACCACGAGTAGGGTAGTGCCTATGTCTTATCTCTACACATATCACTAAGATTCTATTTCTCTCTATATGCGTATATGGGATCGGCTCCAGGCTTGGGTAAGCCGTGCTGACCAGCGATGCTACTACTGGATACTGACGCTGGCGCTTCTCCTGCCCAATGTCGTGCTCTCCGTCGTCATGCAGCAGCCTGCCGTAGGGCGTGTGCTGAATATCCTGCTGATGCTACCGGTGTACATGCTTCTCCTGCTCTCGGCGAAGCGTCCTGGGCGTGTCTACTGGGGGCTCTTCGTGCTTGTCTTGCTCCATGCCTTCCAGCTCGTGCTCCTGACGATATTCAGTGGCTCCGTCGTCGCGGTGGATATGCTCCTGAATATCTTCACCTCGGAGCCTGATGAAGCGGGCGAACTCCTCTCCAACATCCTCTGGCCCATCCTCGCCAGCGGGGGCTTCTACGCCCTGACCTTCGTCGTGGCGACGCTCTCGGCTCGTAGCCGTGAGAGCCTCTCGCCACGCTTCCGCCGCCGTATGGCCCTCGTCTCTGCGCTCATCCTTCTCGTCGCCCTACCTATATATATAGGGGCGAAGAAGCGCTTCCCCTACGTGCATCTGCGTGCGGAGGTCTATCCGATGAGCGTCTTCCATAATATGTATCTGGCGACGACGAAGCTCTATGAGGTGCTACACTACGACCGCACCAGCCAGGATTTCTGCTACAAGGCTACCTCCGAGCGTGCCAAGGACGAGCGTGAGATCTACGTCCTCATCCTCGGTGAGACGTCACGTGCGCACAGCTGGAGCCTCTACGGCTATCCCCGTGAGACGACCCCACATATCGATTCGCTCCATCGTGATGGTGGGCTTATCGCCTTCGCTGATGTCCTGACGCAGTCGAATACGACGTATAAGAGCATCCCCATCATCCTCTCGCCTGCCGATGCGTCTTCGGCGGAGAATCTGCCCCATGTGCAGGGGATCCTGACGGCCTTCCGTGAAGCGGGCTTCTATACGGCCTTCATCTCCAACCAGCCAGGGAATCACAGCTATGTGGACTTCTTCGCGATGCAAGGGGACGAGCATCACCCCATCCGTAAGGAGCTTCGCCGTGAGAAGCGCCGTCTCTACGATAGCGATATGATCCCCTATCTGCAGCGTCTCATGGCGAGTGAGCACCCGAAGCTCTTCGTCGTGCTGCACACCTATGGTAGTCACTTCAGCTATCGTGACCGCTATCCGAAGGAAGATGCCTTCTTCCCTGTGAAGGGGCACTACTCGGGATCGGAGGCCGACAGCCTCGTCCTGCGTAATGCCTATGACAATGCCGTGCGCCAGACGGATAAGTTCGTCGACTCCGTCGTCCGCGTCCTTGAGGGAGGCGATCGTGCCGCTTCGATGGTCTATATCTCCGACCACGGGGAGGACGTCTATGATGACGAACGCGAGCGCTTCCTCCACTCCTCGCCCGACGTCTCCTACTACCAGCTCCACGTACCGCTCCTCATCTGGGGCGACAAGCGCTGGAGAGATGCCCATCCACAGCTCTTCGCTCAGGGGCGCTCCAATAGCCGTGAAGCCGTCTCGTCGAACTCCGTCTTCCACACGCTCCTCGAGCTGGCAGGCATCCGCACACGCTATCGCCGTGATGACCTCTCGGTCGTCAGCTCGCGCTTCAAGGGCGGTGTGCGCTTCTACCTCAATGACCGCTACGAATGCGTGCCCATCGAGGCACTCGAGTTGCCCGAGGAGGATATCCGCCTCTTCCGTGAGAAGGGACTGCACTTAGGTCCCCTGCCGAACGAGTAGCCTCACACGCTACATATACTACTCCCCCTGAGGTAGGTGCGCTCCGCTGCACCACCTCAGGGGGAGTCCTTTTATATATGGGGTAAAGCGACCAGTACTACTTCGTCGGCTGACCAGTACTGGTCACTATTACCAACCAGTACTGCTTCGCGCCGTGACCAGTACTGCTTCCGTCAGCGACCAGTACTAGTCACTTTTTCGTCTCCGTGGAGTGGGGTAGCGTAGCTGGTACTAAGACATAGCTTCTCGGGGGAGAAGTGTGGGGTGAGCGTGTCCTCTTGGTCGCGCGCTTTGGGTAGGGTAGTGGTCGATCTATAGAATGTGTAAGCCCCCGAGCTATAAAGAGTTGGATATCTTCCTCAGAGATTAGTCAAGTGTATTCATTTGTAAAGTTTTTAGTTATAGGCAATTACACCATTGCTTTGCTAAAAGAATATCTATCTTTATAGACCTTTTATCACTAACACGATATAAGCCTATGAAACGAATGAAGACAGTCTGCAGCGTGCTCCTCGTGGGTCTTTCGCTGCCAGGACTCGCCTTAGAAAATGCCTATGCCACGCCGGTAGAGACCGCCATGACACAGACTCAGGATCGTAAGGTCGCCTTCACAGGGACCGTACAAGACTCCAAGGGCGAGGCAATCGTCGGTGCTACTATCCTGGTCAAAGGCCAGGCTAAGGGCAAGGGGACACTGACCGACCCCAAGGGACACTTTGTCCTAAGCGGACTCAAGGTAGGGTCCGAACTCGTCATCTCCTGTGTGGGCTATAAGACCCAGACCGTCCGCTGGACGGGTACGCCCCTCTCCATCACACTCGAGGATGAGATGACCCAGCTCAGTGGCGTCGTCGTCACTGCACTCGGTATCCGCCGTGAAAAGAAAGCCCTCGGCTACGCCATGCAGGAGGTCAAGGGTGACCAGCTGATGGCCGTACGCGAGCCTAACATCACCAACGCACTCTCAGGTAAGGTATCTGGTATCCAGATCATCAAGGGCTCCAGCAGCCCCGGCTCCTCCTCGAAGATCGTACTGCGTGGTAATAGCTCACTCTCGGGCAGCAACCAGCCCCTCATCGTCGTCGACGGTGTGCCTATGGACAACACGACAGGTGCTACGAACAATGACTTCTGGAATCCCGCAGCCGATATGGGTAACGGTCTCTCCGATATCAATGCCGAAGATATCGAGAGCATGACCGTACTGAAGGGTGCTTCGGCAGCTGCCCTCTACGGCTCGCGCGCTGGTAACGGGGTCATTCAGATCATCACCAAGAGCGGTCGTAAGAATAACGGCCTCGGTGTCACGATCTCTTCCTCAGTAGGTGTAGAGCGCCTCTTCATGGTGCCCAGACTGCAGAGCCAGTTCGGTCAAGGTACTGACGGCGCCTATAAGAACGACGTCTCCTCCAGCTGGGGTCCTCGCATCGAAGGGCAGGAGTACACGAAGTGGGACGGCACGAAGACCAACATGCAGGCCTATGACAACGTAGCCAGCTACTTTAAGTCTCCTGGGATCGACCTGACGGAGAACATCGCCTTCTCTCAGATGTACGACCGCACGTCGATCTACTCCTCTCTGACACGTACCGACAATAAGAGCCACATCCCTGGCGCTTCGCTCGGCCGTACGAATATGACGCTTCGCGCTACGACGAAGTTCGGCCCCAGCGACCGCTGGAGCACCGATACGAAGGTCCAGTACATCCGCTCCTTCGTGCAGAACCGTCCGCTCAATGGTGCTAATGCCTCCAATGCCTTCTATACTATGTACTCACTGCCCCGCAGTATGGACATCCGCGACTTCGAGGAAGCCCGTACGCCTCAGGGTGCTATGCGCTGGTATGGTGTAGGTAATCAGACGAACCCCTACTGGGCAAGCAAGTACAACCTCAACAACGATACGCGTGACCGCTTCCTCATCAGTGCAGCGCTGAAGTACAAGATCACCGACTGGCTCAATGCCGAGCTGCGTGTGGGCTCTGACCAGTACTCTACGCGCATCGAGCGTAAGACCTACGCTGGCTCGCCTATCGCAGGTGGTGGGGGTAAGTATGAGACGGAGCAGATCAAGTTCTATGAGAACAACTACAGCTTCCTCGTCTCGGCACAGCGTGACAACGTCTTCGGTAAGCTCGGCCTCTCGGGCTCCGTCGGGGGTAACCTCATGGAGCGCAAGCACAATGGCCTTCGTGCCAGCGTCAGCCAGCTCATCGTGCCTAACCTCTTCTCGCTGACCAACGGTACCGACAAGCCAGACAACTCCGAGTCATACAGCCACAAGAAGATCAACTCACTCTACGGTACGGCACAGCTGAACTGGGACGGGTACTTCTTCCTCGATGGTACGCTGCGTAATGACTGGTCGTCTTCGCTGGCGAAGGCTAACCGCTCCTTCCTCTATCCCTCTATCAGCACGTCGCTGGTCATCACCGACATGCTCCGTAAGATGGATGTGAATGCTCCCTCATGGCTCTCCTTCGCTAAGGTACGTGCCTCGGCTGCTCAGGTGGGTAATGACCTCGAGCCTTACCAGCTCTACAGCGCTTACCGCATCGAGAAGGACCCCCTCGGCGGTACGATGGCCAACATCGACAACGTCCTCTACAACGAGAAGGTCCGCAGTGAGCTCATTAAGTCCTACGAGCTGGGTCTGGAAATGCGCTTCTTCGATAGCCGCTTCGGTGTAGACTTCGCTTGGTATCGCACCAACGCTACCAACCAGCTCATCCGCCTCGGCATGGACCCTGCCAGCGGCTACGATGCTAAGATGATCAACGCAGGTAACATCCAGAACGAAGGTATTGAGTTCATGGTCACCGCTGACATCATCCGCAGCGAAGGGCTGAAGTGGAATGCTCAGCTGAACCTCTCGCACAACGAGAACCGTATCATCAAGCTCTACGATGGCGGTGGTATCGAGTCCCCTGTGACGGAGTACAACCTCGGTACGTATGACAACCTGAAGATCCTCGCTCGCGAAGGCGGTAAGTACGGTGAGATCTGGGGCTCAAGCTACAAGCGCGTCGAGGACAAGACGAGCGACCTCTATGGTAAGATCATCACCGATGAGAACGGTCTGCCTATCGCAGGCGACGAGAAGAAGCTCGGTGACCAGCAGCCCGACCTCCTGGCTGGTCTGACGAACAGCTTCTCCTTCGCTGGCTTCGACCTGAGCTTCCTCCTCGATGCTCGCTTCGGCGGTAAGATGTTCTCCGGTACGAACCACGCCCTGCAGGCCGGTGGTGCCGCTGCTGCTACCGTCGTCAACGGTGCTCGTGATAAGTTCGTCGTCGACGGCGCTATCGAGAGCGAAGTCGCTGGTAAGACGGTCTACACGAAGAATACCACCGAAGTCACGCCTCAGGACTACTGGGGTGCTATCGTCGGTCGTAGCGGGAACCTCGGTATCAACGAGGCGAATATCTACGACGCTACGAGCGTACGTCTGCGTAACATCGCCCTCAGCTATACGCTCCCCAAGAGCCTGCTGAAGAATACGCCTATCACGAAGGCTAAGCTCGGTATCTCCTGCAACAATGTATGGATGATCAAGAGCTATATGAACGGCATCGACCCTGAGTCGGTCTTCGCTACGGGCTCCAATGCTACGGGGTATGAGTTCGCCTCTTCTCCCACGACCCGCTCCTTCCTCTTCAATATCACCCTCGGCTTCTAGTCGCTAAGCCATGTATATCATGAACAAGAAGAATATTCTCCTCTGGGGTCTGTGCCTGTGCACTACGATGGGTATCGCCTCGTGCCGCGACTTCGACGAAGTCAATACCAACCCCACTGCCGCTTCGCAGGATCAGGTGCTCCCCGAGTACCTCATCAACCGCGCGATCATAGCTGCCCAGCAGAATCCCCACGTGGCCGAGCGTGCCTTCGTCCTCTACTGGAAGACGGGCGGCCATCAGCACCGTGGTGGCGGTCTTGCCGTAGGTGGCTTCAGTGACGGCTGGAGCTCCGACTACTACAGCCGTATGACTGAGGAATGCCTCAAGCCCCTCACCGATGCTATCGCTATGTGCGAGAAGCGCATCAAGGACGGCACGGCACGCACCTATGACAAGAGCCTCCAGCAGGTAGCTCGTATCTGGCGTGTCTATATGCTCTCCGAGCTCTGTGATAACTTCGGTGTCGTCTCCATCGACGGCTATCAGGGTGGTAACCCCACCTACGTAGGTGCTAAGGAGGCTTATGCCTATATGCTCACCGAGCTGAAGGAGGCCGCTGATATCCTCGCTACCGCTCCCGGCTCGGACAACGGTGAGACGAATAAGCTCGACCGTGCCTATGGCTACAACACCGCTAAGTGGCGTGCGTATGCCAACTCGATGCGTATGCGTCTGGCGATGCGCCTCTCTGAGGTCGACGCTACGACGGCTAAGACGCACTTCGAGGAAGCTGCTGCTGCAGGGGGTATCACCTCGGCAAGCGATCGCTTCGAGGTCCAGGAGAAGGACGGCTGGGACGACCTGACAGGCGTTATGAGCCGTCAGTGGAATCACCAGATCCTCTCTCCTACGTACAGCAACCTCGTCCTCGGTCTGGGTGGTGTCAGCTCTGCTACGCAGCTCACCGACGCTCGCTACTCGAGCCATATCAAGCCTGCTGACTACCTCGGCGTGCGCTACGATAAGCACTTCCCTCTGACGACGACTGACCCCTCGGCAGGCTTCTATATGGATGGTCTACCAGGCATCATCGACCCTCGTGCCTATAAGACCTTCATCATCGCTGGTGACACGGAGAACCCCGACTTCTGCTTCTATCCCTCGTGGAGCAAGGCCGCTACGACGACCGAGTATAAGCTGAAGGATGCTACCGACAAGGAGAAGGACTTCAAGACGATCAATGCTAAGTACACGTGGAATGCGTGGGTAGGTGGCTCGTGGGGTGACCTCAATGCCATCAACGACCTCGTGCAGGTCGGTACGATGCCCCGCCTTGGTCTGAAGTACCGCAACAGCACGAATAAGCGTGTCTTCTTCGGCGAATGGGAGACTTACTTCCTCATCGCGGAGGCTGCTGTACGTGGCTGGACGGTGCCTCTGACGGGTAAGGACGCCTATGAGAAGGGTATCCGCGCGAGCTTCGCCTATCAGGGTGCTGGCTCCGTCGATAGCTACCTCACCTCGCAGACCTACAACCGCGTAGGGACGTCCGTCGCTTGGGATCACACCACAGAGCCTGCTGCTACCGTGACGATGAAGTGCACGAACGGCTACACGGGTCAGACGGAGAACTACACCTACCGCTATCCAGAGATGAAGAGCCGCCTCTATAAGGCAGCTATGAACGACCACCTGACGAAGATCATCACGCAGAAGTTCATCGCCAACACGCCTTGGCTGCCTCTCGAGACGTGGAGTGACCACCGTCGTCTGGGTCTTCCCTTCTTCGAAACGCCTGCGGTAGAGAAGGCGCTGGACAATATGCCCCAGCTCACCGCCTCTACTTACTCCACGGTGTCTGTCGACTACTATCCTCAGCGTCTGCCCTTGCCCAGCAGCATCATCAACGGCAATAAGCCCGGCTATGAGTCTGCTATCAAGGCGCTCGGTGGCGAGGATAAGGTCTTCACGCCCATCTACTGGGCTAAGAAGAAGCAGTAAGCTCGCTTCCTCCACCCCTTACCTATAAGGCAAGCGCCTCCCGCCTACGAGTCTCAGGACTCAGGCGGGAGGCGCTCTGCTTTATATCGATATCGGCTTCGCTAAGGCAGGAGCAGCGAGCTGTCGCCGTAGCTGAGGAAGCGGAAGTCGTGGGTGAGGGCCCAGTCGTAGACGCGGTGCCAGTCGTCACCGATGAGGGCGGCGATGAGCAGCAGGAGCGTGCTGTGGGGCTGGTGGAAGTTCGTCACCATACCACGGATGACGCGGTAGCGGTAGCTGGGAGCGATGATAATGCTCGTGGGGAAGACGAGCGTGTCCTCTCCCTGTGCATCGAGATAGCTGAGGAGCGTGTCGAGGGCTTCCTCTGTCGTCAACTCTTCGTCCGCCGTCTCTTCGTAGGGGAGCCACTGCTCTACGTGCAGGGCAGTCGGGGGCGTGTCGGGCTGACGACGCAGGGCGATGGCCAGATGATAGAGGCTCTCCAGCGTGCGGACGCTCGTCGTACCCACGGCGATGATCTGCCCGATATGCTCACGAAGGGCGAGGAGTGTCGAGCGGCTGACGCTGATCAACTCCGCGTGCATCTCGTGATCGCCGATGTGGTCGGCCTTGACGGGGCGGAAGGTGCCAGCGCCTACGTGAAGCGTGACGTCCAGCACGGGCGTGCCCTGAGCGCGTAGCTCTTCGAAGACTGCGGGGGTGAAGTGCAGGCCCGCTGTGGGGGCTGCTACCGAGCCTTCGGTCTCGGCATAGACTGTCTGATAGGTCGTCAGATCCTGCTCCTCTGTCTCGCGCCCGAGGTAGGGTGGGATGGGAAGGATACCCATCAGCTCTAAGAGTTCGCCGAAGGTATAGGCATCATTGTCCCAAGAGAAGTGGATAATCCCCTCCTCGCCACGCTCAGCCGTCAGCGTCACTTCGCCCTGTCCCTCGCGGTGGAGGAGGCGGGTGAGCTGTGTGCCTTCCTTGAAGCGCTTGGCATTGCCGATGAGGCAGTGCCAGGAGCAGCGGTGGCGCTCCCCGAGGGAGAGCTCGTAGGAGGTGGGGGAAGCGGGATCGAGGCAGAAGATCTCAATGCGTGCGCCTGAGTCCTTGTGGAAGAGGAGGCGGGCACGGATGACCTTGGAGTTGTTGCGCACGAGTACGGCACCCTCGGGCAGGAGACGGGGCAGGTCACGGAAGGTAAATTCCTCGATCTCGCCAGCTTGGTAGCGGAGGAGCTTGGAGCTGCTGCGGTCGGCAAGGGGGTACTTAGCGATGCGTTCGTCGGGCAGGGGGTAGTCGTAGTCGGCTATCTGGATCTCTTGGGGTCGTATATTCATCTTACGCTCTTAGGGGGAAATATCCCTGATGTGGGTGGCACAAAAGTACGCAAAAGCGCCCCAAGTGCCTCTGCCTCGCACGGTCGCCCCGACAGCTGAGGGGCGGATAGAGGGAATACCTAATCATAGTGCCTCGTAGATGAACAACTACTCGTCTGTATGCAAACAACTATAAGTTCAAGGTGCGAACAACTATTCGTTTGCATCCAAACCACTACTGGTTCGCACCTCGTACCACTACTGGTTTGCTCGCAAACGACTATTGCTCCGCACTCGTAGTGTCTATCCTTAGTGGACTTCGGGAAGGGGGTGATGCGAACCTATATTGGTCGCTGAGTCAACCTATATAGGTCATCACGACGAGCTATATAGGTCGCTTCACGGAGCTATATAGGTTGACTCAGCGACCAGTATAGGATGATTTACCCTCCAGTACAGCTTCCTCCAGCTCGGCTCTATCAGTAGGGGGTGGAATAGGTATAATATATATCTTTGACCCTCAAGGAGAGGCTATGCCTATAGCTCTCTCTCCTCGATATGCACCGTGAGGCGCATAAGCGAGGCGCATTCGATCAGGCTCCCCAACTCCCCGAGGAGGGAACCTTTTACTTTTAGATAGCCGAGTTATGACCGCACGCAAACTCTTCAAGAAGCTCCATCTGTGGCTCTCCTTGCCCTTTGGGCTTATCATTATGACGACCTGCCTCACGGGGGCTCTGCTCGTCTTCGAGAAGGAAATCACCGAGTTGGTTCGTCACGATAGCTATACGATACCTGTGCGCAAGACGCAGAGCCTCTCCCTCCAGTCCCTCCTGGAGCGGGTCGCCCGCGAGACGCCCGATAGCGTGCAGATCACGAGTGTCACCATACCCTCTGACTTCCGCCGCGCCTATACCGTGGAGCTCTCTAAGCCTCGTCGTGTGGGAGTCCTTGTCGATCCCTATACGGGAAAGATCGTGGGGCAGAGCGGGCGCCTCCCCTTCTTCACTACGGTACGCGAGCTACACCGCTGGCTACTCAATAGTATGAAGCCGGATAGCGAAGGGATCTTCTGGGGGCGCATCATCGTGGGGACAAGTACGCTCCTCTTTGTCTGCATCCTACTCACGGGGCTCTTCCTCTGGTGGCCTAAGAAGCTCAAGGGTGTAGGGAAGCGCCTGAAGATCTCGCTGCGTCAGGGGCGTCAGCGCCTCCTCACTGACCTGCATACGGTCGGTGGGGTGTATGTCTTCGTACTTCTCTTGGCGATGGCTATGACGGGGCTTACGTGGTCCTTCGAGTGGTATCGCACGGGCTTCTATAAGGTCTTTGGTGCAGAGATCGCCGAGGGGGGCAAGGGTGATAAGGGCCCCAAGAAGGATAAGCGTAAGGATGCCC
>ERZ773180.681-NODE-681-length-19473-cov-4.109950_pt1 | contig 19473 bp, 12 predicted proteins | sample MGYA00511080_ERZ773180 | MGnify/ENA primary metagenome ERZ773180 (study PRJEB29015, sample SAMEA2738175) | human oral metagenome | biome: human oral; feature: human-associated habitat; material: saliva | place: China | collected 2178 ...
CAGCTTGGTCTTACCGTGATCGACGTGGCCCATGACGGTGACGACCGGGGGACGCGGTTGCATGTTCTCTGCGTCGTCGAGTTCTTCGGCTTCGAGGTCGATGTCGAAGGACTCGAGCAGTTCGCGATCTTCGTCTTCAGGAGAGACAACCTTGACGTCGTAGCCGAGCTCTGCGCCCAGTGCTTCGAAGGTGTCTTGATCCAGCGACTGCGTGGCGGTTGCCATCTCTCCCAAGTGGAAGAGGACGGTAACCAGCGCTGCGGGATTAACGTTGATCTTCTCAGCGAAGTCAGCAAGAGAGGCACCCTGGCGAATGCGGATCTGCTGTCCATCGCCGCGAGGAATCGACACGCCGCCAATGACGGGTGCGTTCTGCTGTTCAAACTCTTGACGCTTCGCGCGCTTCGACTTACGTCCGCGCGAGCTCTTGCCGCCACCGCGACCGAACGCGCCCGGCGTTGCGCCGCGGCCGCCACCGCGACCACCGCGAGGCGGAGCGAAACCGCCACCGGCATTTGCTCCGGGAGCGCCCTGACCGCCGCCGTTACCGCCACCGGGACGGGTACCGCGGCCTCGGCCACCACGAGGACGATCAGAAGAAGGTGCGGGACCATCCGAGCGAGCGAAATTCGCCTGTCCGGGCATCATTCCCGGGTTCGGACGCGGACCGCCACCTGTTGGTGCGCCACCTCGCTGCGGACGAGGGCCACCGGAACGCCCGCCCTGTGCGCCTGCAGGACGCGGGGGACGTTCGCCACCCTGAGTGCCGCCGCGAGCGGGACGTGCTCCCCCGCGGCCACCTTGGCTACCACCGGGACGAGGCATGCCCTGGCTGGATGCGTAGGGGTTGTTTCCGGGGCGCGGACCGCCGGGACGAGGTGCTCCGGGACGAGGCGCACCCGGCTTAGGTGCTGCACCGCCTGCGGGACGGGGTGCACGAGGCGCGCCCGGCTTGGGAGCTGCACCCGGCTTGGGGGCAGCGGCGTGAGTATCACTTGCAGGGCGAGCACCCGGCTTGGGCGCGCGAGTTTCCTTCGCGCTTTCGACTGCTTCGCCCTTCGGAGCCTCAGCCTTAGGTGCGCGAGGCGCCGGCTTGCGCGAGGCGGGCTTGGGGGCCTCGGGAGTGGGGGTTTCGTCCTTCACTGAAGCCTGAGCGATCTCGGCCGGCTTCTCAGCGCTGGCCTTCGCGCGAGGCTTGGGGGCAGCGGGCTTCTTGGACGTGCTCTTGGCGGCATCACCCGATGCGGTTGATCCGGAGAGCTTTTCGAAATGTTCACGCGCGTCACGCGCGACAGGGGGTTCAAGTGCGGAGGACGAAGCCTTGACGTATTCGCCCTTGTCTCGTAGGTAGGCCAGCAATTCCTTGCTGGGGATTCCGAGCTCTTTCGCGAGCTCGTGGACACGCAGTTTTGCCACTTTTCTCCTTGTTCGGGAACGTCCCCGAAACGGAGACGTATCACTGATATTGCAGGCAGCTCATCGCTGGGTACTCATCGGGTGCCCATGGGCTTTCAACCCGCTTTCGCTACTCGTTGTCCGGCGCCCTGTGCGCCGCTGACAGAATGGCCTCCCCCAAGGCCTTCCACTGCTGGTCGGTCATGTCGACCGTCCTGCGCAGTGAACGCCCTATCGCCCGCCTGGTGCGGGCAAGGTCTAGGCAGCGAGTTTCGGGATGAAACCACGCTCCCCGACCGGGAAGTTGACGACGGTCATCAACGTGGAGATGTCCGTCGGTAGAGGCAACGACACGGATTAACTCCGAGCGTTGCGCGCGTATTCCACAACCCACACAGGTGCGAAGCATAGAGGTGGATTGAGACACGCCTTCAAGCTTAGCTGGTTCAGTCCTCATCCAAGTCATCGGATTGTGAGCGACTGATCACGTCATCAGGAGTGGACGAACGCGACGCCAGTGCTTCTTCACCGTTTTCGGTGTCCGAGTGAATGTCGATGTGGAAGTCCGTCAGACGCGCGGCGAGGCGTGCGTTCTGGCCTTCCTTACCGATTGCCAGCGAGAGCTGGAAGTCAGGGACAATCGCGGTGGCAGTGCGCTGTTCAACAGAGTGAACAACCACGCGGGACACGCGAGCCGGAGACAAAGAGTTAGCGACGAAACGCGCCGGGTCTTCTGACCAGTCGACGATGTCGATCTTTTCTCCACCCAGTTCGTTCATGACTGCACGCACACGCGAACCCATGGGGCCAATGCAGGCGCCCTTTGCGTTGACGCCCTCGCGGGTTGCCAAAACAGCGATCTTCGAGCGGTGTCCAGCTTCGCGGGCGATTGCCTTAATGCGGACCAGTCCCTCTTGGATTTCGGGAACCTCGCGCTCAAAAAGACCCTTGACGAGGCCGGGGTGAGTGCGCGACAGGGTGATGCGAGCACCACGATCAGTGCGCTCGACGGAAACGATGAGCGCACGCAGGCGGGTACCGTGGGAGTAATCCTCGCCGGGAACCTTTTCAGAATCTGGAAGAACGGCCTCGAAATCATCAGCCAACTTCACGATCGTCATACGTGAGTCACGGGACTGCTGAACGACACCGGTAACAATCTGGCCGGTCTTGCCAGCAAAGTCACCCAGGACGCGCTGATCATCAGCGTCACGCAGGCGCTGCATAATGACCGAACGAGCGGTGGACTGGGCGATGCGGCCAAAGTTCTTCGGGGTGTCGTCAAATTCTCCGATGGGGTTGCCATCGTCGTCTTCTTCGGTGGCCATCACGGTGACACGGCCGGTGCGTTTATCAATTTCGATGCGAGCCTTTGAAATGGCACCGGGGATGTTGTGGTAGGCCTTGAGCAGCGCTTCTTCGATGGCGTCAACCAGGGTATCGAGCGATACCCCCTTTTCGTGTTCGACCATCCGCAGGGCGGTCATATCGATTTCCATAGCGTCCCTCATTCCCACGAGCCGAAGTCGACGCGCGAACGCGCCTTCTTGATCTCGTCATATGCAATTGTGTGGCTTTCAGCGCCGGTATCTACAGTAGCGCTTTTCTCGTCCGCCTGGCTGACTCGTCCCACGACCTTGTCACCGTTGCGCATTTTCACGCTGACAAGTCCGCCAATCTGACGCATCCAGTGTTCAGGCTTCTTCAGCTCTCGTTCAAGGCCGGGAGTGGATACTTCCAGCATGTAGGCATCCGAGATCGGATCCGCTGAATCCATGGCTTTGGAGATTGCCCGCGAAATTTCGGCAAGAGCATCGGAAGACAGACGCTCCGCACCAAGGGGTTCTTCAACGGTGATACGACACACCAGATCCCCGTTTTGTTTGAGGATCGTTACCGCGTCAAGCTGCGCACCCGCTTGGGTGACGATACCTTCGACCAGCGCACGGACCTGTTCTTCAATCTGTGTGGGTGCCACCTTCACTCCTTCACGCGACACGGTATTCTAGGCAATCGTACTCGTCTTTTGACCATGGGATGATGTTGTTGTGAAACACCCGAAACTCTTCACTGCGTGTATTGCTGCCCTCAGTATGTCCTTGGGGGCATGCGGAATCCACCTGGAATCTTCCGCTACGCACTTGCCCGCACTGACCGGTTTCGCTCTTTCCCGTGATGCCTCGGCAAGGACCGAGGCCGCAGCAGCCCAGCGCGCGCATTCCCTCGCCGCCCTTGCAAGCGAGTGCCCTTCCTGTGCGTCTTCTCTCGAGGCCCTTGCACAAAGTTCGCAGCAGCGCTTGGATTTCCTCGGAGGAGTGTGGGATCCGTGGAAGGACCAAGAGAATTCTGCCGATCTTCCCCAGCCCGAAGAGGTTGCCGAGGCCCCCTACACGATCGAAGAATTCGTCTCGTGGCTCGTGATCTCGGCTCGCCGGGACCTGCGCGCAGCCAGCAACCCGACGACTTCCTCTCCTGAGCAATCACGCCAACTGAGCGCAGTCGCACTGGGACGCTACGCCTCGGCAATGCAATTGGCCCAGGCATACGCAATCGACATCGATGCGGGTGATCAAGGCGTTGACGCTCTTGCCCAACGATTCACCCAGGCCACAGGCGCCACCCCCAATTGGCTCGTCCGCCAGGGTGCGTCCTCTGACCTCGCTCTCCCCCAGCCCTCGCAAACAACTTCCGCTTTTTCTTCTTCCGACGAGGCCGCCGCGTCCACCGCGAGCTGGGACTGCATCGCACAGACCCTGCCGAAGTCTGCGGTCCACACCACTGACTTCTACGAGGCCGAAACCATTGAGAATGCTCTCCTTGATCGCGCCTCGCGTTCTTTGGAACGAGGAAGCAAAGATTCGCGCCAATTGCGTTGTTCTCTTACAAACACCTCGCCTTCTGATCTTGCCCAGGCGAGTCTTCGCGCCGATGTCAATCTGCTCCAGTCCGACTCGCAAGATGTTCGCCTCTTTGGCGTTCAAGCAGCCCTTGACGATCTCCGTCTCTGGGCTGGTGCTCCGACTGTTGCTTTCCCAGCGGTGGTGACTCTTCAATGAGTGCAGGACTTGCCGATTATCGCGATCTGCTCCCCCACGGGGACGCGGATGCGCTCCATATTGAGCTCGATGACGGAGCAATCCTCGTTTCGGGACGCTATGCCTTGATCATGCTCCGCGAAGGTGAAGTCACTGATTCGGCAATGTGGTACGAGGTTCAGAGCGCCCGCTGGGAGGGTGAAAAACAGGAGTTGAGCGTGAATTGGGTTGATCCGGCCCGTTCCCCTCTAATTGTTCATTCTTCGCACTCTCCCATGCGCTCTTTTATGGAAGACATCAGCGAGAAGGTCAATCGCACTCAGGTTCTGGTTCGCAGCATAAAAGCCCCAAATGGTGCGGTGATTACCGCGCAAATCCGCAAGCGCGAGGATGGAGAATTGTTTTCTGTTCTTGCAGCACGCGGAAGGCTTGATGACGAGGCGATGGAGCTTGCTCATTCCCTTGAAAAGCAGCTGCGCGAAAGCGTCGGTTTGGAGTAGCCCACAAGCTACTGTGCGCGCTCGGTGAAGCGCTGACGTACTTCTTCTAGACGCATCAGCTCTCGGAAAGCCTGAGTGTATTGGGGATCGTCTTCGCTCAGGCGTTGAAGGTTCGCATTCGCATCCGCCAGTCGCCTTGTCACATCGAGGCGGACCATCGCACCCATCGCTCCCCTGCAGTACGCGCGAAGCTGGTCCTCGCGGTCTTGAGGAAGCGGAGCAACCGCCAATTCCACCAACACGGCTGCGACTTCGGGGATCATGAGCGCGCGAACATCGTCGACGAAGGCCCGCGTTGCCGCCTGGACAGCCTTGGCGCCAGCCCCAAAGTGTTCTTCTGCTTGGCGAAGAACTTTCACGAAAGCATCTAATCCTCCCGCCGCTCGGATCGCGTCGTGAACTGCGCGGTAGGAAGGAACAGAAAACGCCTCTCCCCCGAGTTCTTCAAAGCCCGATCCCACCACGTACATGGGGTATTGAATGAGTGCTTCGAGGGCTTGCCGCTCGATGCGAGAAACCGGGTCCTCGGGGCCTCGCCTCACAGGGGCAGGCTGCGGAGTTTCCGCGGGCGCTCCCCTTCCCGCGTACGAGGCCGGGCGCGAGTGTGCGCTTGAACGAACCGCACGCGAGACCTCGGAAATATCCATGCCGATCCACCCCGCAAGCGAACGCGTGTACTCGCGTTGGAGCGCGTGGTCGCGGATGCGAGCGACGACGGGAGCCGCCGCACGCAAAGCTTTCACGCGCCCTTCTGCGGTGCGCAAATCAAGTTGACGCAGAACGGAACGGATCACGAACTCAAAAAGTGGCGTCCGAGAGTTCACCAATTCCACAACGGCGCGCTCTCCTTGAGCCATGCGGAGTTCACAGGGGTCCATGCCATTGGGTTCAACCGCAACGAAGGTCTGGGCTGCGAAGTTCTGGTCCATTTCGAAGGCGCGAAGCGCAGCCTTCTGCCCCGCCGCGTCACCATCGAAGGTGAAGATCACTTCTCCGCCGTGGGTTTTCCCATTGCTGAGGACAACTCCAGCGGCACTGTCCGCGCTGTCTCCTAAAAGCCGGCGGACAATTTTTACGTGGTCTTCACCAAAAGCGGTACCGCAACTTGCGACCGCGTAGCCGACACCGGCGGCGTGGGCAGCCATGACGTCCGTGTAGCCTTCGACGATAACGACCTTACGGTTTCGTGTAATTTCTTTCTTCGCAAGATCGAGGCCATAGAGGACTTGAGACTTGTGATAGATCGGGGTTTCCGGGGTGTTGAGGTACTTCGGAGAATCTTTGTCGTCGTCATTCAACCGCCTGGCGCCAAAGCCGATCGTCGCTCCCGTAATGTCGCGGATTGGCCACATGAGCCTGCCGCGGAAACGATCGTAGAGGCCACGGTTTCCGCGGCTTGCAAGGCCTGCAATCTCGATTTCTTGATCGGTAAATCCCTTGGAGCGCAAGTGCCGGGTGAGCGCATCCCATGAACTGGGCGAATAGCCGATTCCGAAGTGACGACAGGTCGCCTCATCGAAGCCTCTCTGGCCAAGGAAACGACGTCCTTCGTGAGCTTCTGGAGAAGAGAGCTGCGCCTGGTAGAACTCTTCAGCGACGCGGTGTGCGTCAAGGAGGCGCTGGCGGCGACCGGGTTCCTCGCGGCGAAGGGTCCCGCTTCCTGCGGCCTCGTAACGTAAAGTAATTCCGGCCTTGAGGGCAAGGGCTTCCACGGCCTCGGTGAAGGAAAGAGAATCGACTTTTTGGACGAAACTGATGACGTCCCCACCTTCACCGCAGCCAAAGCAGTGCCAAAAACCTTGGGAGGGGCGGACGTGGAACGAGGGCGTACGCTCGTCGTGGAAAGGGCACAATCCTTTCAAAGAATCGACACCTGCTGGACGCAGGGCAACTCGCTCGCCGACGATTTCTTCAATGCGCGAAGCATCACGTACGGCGGCGATGTCTTCTTTGAGAATCAGGCCGGCCATGAGTTCAGTTTAGCGAGTGGACACTTTTCTAGCAGAAAGATGTGGATGGCATCGGCCACCCCGATCCGCTTTCTCACAACTGCGAGGAGAGCATGCCGCACATGCGCGCGTGCCAGCGCGATGCTGAGATATCGGTCAACGAGGAGACTTGGTCGATGACGACACGTAGGCGCTGTCCCTCGTCCGTGGTTGAGCGCCATTGAGCGGCAAAAGGCGGCTCGAGATATTCGGGACCGGCATTGACAAGAGCATCAACCAGGTCGTTGAGGAGCGTGCGCTGCTGGTAGTAAACGGGTTCGCTTTCGCGCGGACTCATGACGTAGTGGACCGCCATGCCCTTGAGGACTTGGATCTCCGCGCGAGTATTGGCCGGGACGACGAGCTCGGCAAGGTAGCGCCCTAGGGGCTGGTCTCCTGCGACCTCGCGGGTCGCCGAAACCGTTGCGTTGGAGAAACGGCCAATCAGCTCGCTGGTCAAGTCCTTCAGAGCAGCCAAATCAGCGTAGGAGCCGCTGAAAGACGCCATCCATTCGGGCATGGTCACTAAACGCTCGAAAGCGCGGTAGAGATCGTCTTCGCAAATCGATGTGCCATACCACTTCATGGTGGATTCAATGACCCCCTGGGTATGGGAATCGCTGCGCAGGCGTTCAAGGTCCATCTTCCCCGTTGCAACAGCGTCTTCCATGTCATGAACCGAGTATGCGATGTCGTCAGAAAGGTCCATGATTTGGGCTTCGAGGCAGCGCTTGCCCGCTGGGATTCCTTGACGCATCCAATCAAAAGTCGGGCGGTCGTCCTCGTAGACGGAGAATTTACGTTGAGACTTCACCGGGTCTGGGCCTTCACCCCGTGCCCACGGGTATTTGCAGATCGCGTCCAAAGTTGCACGTGTCAGGTTCAGGCCCGCCGGGCCATCTTGGCCGAGAACTTTGGGTTCCAGACGCGCGACGATTCGCAAGGTTTGCGCGTTTCCTTCAAAGCCGCCAATCTCGCGAGCCAACTCGTTGAGTGCGAGCTCCCCGTTGTGCCCAAAAGGCGGGTGGCCCAAATCGTGGGAAAGACAGGCTGCGTCCACCACATCGGGGTCCGCTCCCAGTTCTTTGCCTAATTCGCGCCCGACTTGGGCGACTTCGAGCGAGTGAGTGAGGCGGGTTCGGACAAAATCGTCCGATGTGGGCCCCAGAACCTGTGTTTTTTCCCCAAGACGCCGCAAAGCCGACGAATGAAGTACTCGCGCACGGTCGCGTTCGAAATCCGTGCGCGATCTGGATTTCGCTGTCTCTGGGACGAAACGCTCGCAATCGCTGGGCACGTAGGCAGGGGAAGTGTTCACATGATAAGCCTAACTGCTTGTTGAAGGCTTTTATTGCATAAGATGGTGTTGTGCATTCAACGAACGGAACGCAGGTGGTGACTACCCTCGTCCATGCTGCCCGGAAAGGTACTCATCCGTGGTGGCATTCGCCGGCCATTTGCCGCATTCCCCGTCGTGTTGACCACGATCTTGCGCAACAACTCAGCGAAGAGGCAATCCGCTTTGCTCAAGGAGGCGTTGATGCCCTCCTGCTTTCTCCGATTCCCCAAATGATCTGGGGCGTCAATCCAGAACTTATTTCGCTGGTCAAGCGTTTTCACAGGGTCGGTGTCAAGATCATCGTCCATCTTCCTGGTTCAGCTGACTGGGATACGCGCGATTTCAACGGTCCTTACTCCGCCGATGAGACGGTGACGACTCTGCTTGGCCGCGTGCGAGCATGCGTAGATGCAGGCGTCGACGGGATCGACTTTGGGACTCTGCCGTTCATTCACTATGGGCCGGATTCAGTTGAACGCCGAGAGTTCATGCATCTCTTGCGCGTGGTCATGGCCGAGGTAGCTAACACTGATACCTTGCCTATTCTGACTTCAAGTTTGCCCCACATGGACGACTCGGATTTGCAAGAGATTCTTCAAGAATCCTGGTTCCATCATCTGCGTAATGACACTCTTCTTGACATCGAGTGGAAGAACCCGCAACTGTGCGATGCTATCGCGAATACTTTCGCCAACCGCGACCCTGTGGGGCACGTGGCCGCTTGGCCTGCGCTTCCCTACGATGAGAGTGAGATTCATCGTGCACGCGCTCTTTTCGCCCTGGCCCTTCCGGGAGCTACTTATTTCGATTCGCCGTCAAAAGACGCCATTTCTAGTCCCTTTGTGCTGATGGTCCAGCAAGCTTTGCGTACGCGCGAAGAGCACGGAATGGGAACGGGCTCTCTTGCCCATGTACGAGGCCTCCCCTGGGCTGGTCCGGATTGCTTGGTTCACATGAGTGCTCAGGTTTTGGTTGTTTTCAACACATCAGATACCACCGTTGTTGTTCCTTCCGAACACCGTCCGTTGGTGTCAACGGGAGTTCAGCCAACTTCTATTGCTTCCGATACTCCGCTAGCACCCGGCCAGTGTGCCTGGTTTGAAACCGCACGGGTTCACCCGCGCGCGTTTGCCACAGAATAAGCACTGAACTGCCCCTACACTTAAATCACTGTTCCATCACACCTGGAGACCACGTGGACTTCATTAAGCGACTTCTCGCGATTTTCATCCAGGCCGCAGGCCAGAGCGTCCAAGATGAAATGCGCTCGCAGAAACGCCGCAAGCGCTCGTCTTCCTCCCGCAGCGCAGGAACTCAGGCTCATTCACCCAAGGCTCGCACGGCCTCGGGAAAAGAAAACAAGGTCTGGGACGTGCGCACGCTTGGCTTGCCACCTTTCCAATACGCACCCAATCCCGATGGCGACGCGGATCCGGGCGAAGTCGTGTGGACCTGGGTCTCCTACGAAGATGACCCCAGCCAAGGCAAGGATCGCCCCGTCATTGTCCTTGCGCGAGTATCTCAAGGCCTTGTCGTCGCTCAACTTACCTCGAAGGACCACCGCAAGGATGCCGAGCAAGAGGCACATTGGGGACGCTATTGGTTCCCCATCGGCACCGGCGCGTGGGATTCGCAGGGACGTCCCAGCCAGGTGCGCTTGGACCGCCTCCTCCTCGTCGACCCAGCAGATGTTCGCCGCGAAGGTGCAACCGTCGATCACTCTACCTATAACGCAGTGTGCGATGCCTTGCGCGCACACTGGAATGCCTAAGTTTTCTCCCCATAACACTGCGAGGACGAACCATGACTGATTCCGCTGAAATTGCTCGCCTGAAGGCCGAGGCCGCACAGGCCGCCGCCGAAGCTGCTGCCGCTAAGGCACAGGCTGCGCAGGCTGCACTCGATGCTGCTCTTGCCACGCAGGCTAGTCAGGGCAACCAGAGCGAGGCCGCGCCCCAAGCCGCCGCGGCCGATGCAGCAACAGAAAAGGCCGAGGCCGCCCAAGAAGCTCTCGATAAAGCCTTGACCGAGCAGGGTGCTCCTGCAGAAACCCCTGCATCTTCACCCGCTACTCCGACCGAGGCCTCGGCAAGCGAAGGGGAACTGCAAGGATACGCGGAGCAGGTCCGCGCGGGATACTCCTTCACCGCGCCTTCGATGCGACTGGGAGCTTTCTTGGATGGCGATACCCCGGTTCCCGGCGCGCCCGTGGGGATTCCCCTGGGCTTGATGAACCGTCACTGCCTGGTTGCGGGTGCAACCGGTACGGGTAAGACGCGTACCCTCCAGCTCATGGCAGAGCGCCTCTCCGAGGCCGGTGTCCCCGTTTTTGTCACCGATATCAAGGGAGACCTGACGGGTCTAGCACAGGCGGGAAGTTCTTCCGAAAAACTCCTCGCACGTTGCGCGAGCATCGGACAGACCTGGGAAGGAAAGGCCTTCCCCACGGAACTGCTCACTCTGGGCGGACGCGGTGAAGGCGTTCCGATCCGTACAACTATCACTGAGTTCGGGCCACTCTTGCTCTCGCGCGTGCTGGGATTGAACGATACACAGTCCTCAGCGCTGCAGTTGATCTTCCACTGGGCCGATGGCCAAAACCTTGCACTCATTGACTTGAAAGACCTGCGCTCGGTCATTGACTACCTGACAAACAATGACGAAGGCAAGGAAGAACTCAAGGGAATCGGCGGGGTTTCTCCGGCGACCGCTGGCGTGATTTTGCGTGAACTGGCTGCTTTGGAGGCCTCGGGCGGCGATGTTTTCTTCGGTGAACCCGCCTTTGATATTTCCGACCTTATGCGCGTATCCACGGATGGTCGCGGCGTCATTTCCTCCCTTGAGTTGCCCGACTTGGGCAGCCAGGGCGCATTGTTCTCGACCTTCCTCATGTGGCTTTTGGCTGAGCTTTTCCAGACGCTGCCCGAGGTGGGCAATCCGGATAAGCCCAAGTTGGTCTTCTTCTTCGACGAGGCCCACCTGCTCTTCACCGACGCCTCCAAGCAGTTCCTGCAGGCGGTTGTGCAGACGGTTCGTCTGATCCGTTCCAAGGGCGTGGGCATTGTCTTTGTGACACAGTCCCCCACCGACGTCCCCGACGAGGTTCTTGCTCAGCTTGGCTCGCGCGTTCAGCACGCACTGCGCGCACACACCCCGAATGATGCAGCGAACCTCAAGAAGGCAGTGTCTACTTTCCCAACCTCGCCCCTGGATTTGGCTGAAGTGCTGACTTCTCTGGGTACCGGTCAGGCTGTTGTGACGGTTTTGGATGAGAAGGGCCGTCCGACCCCGGTCGCGCCAACCATGCTGGATGCGCCCGCCGCGGTCATGGGACCGGCCGAGGCCTCGGTCGTATCCTCGATCGTGAGCTCGTCCCCCTTGCTCGCGCGCTACCGCGATGCCGTCGACAATGAGTCGGCGTTTGAGCTAATGGAAGCGCGACTTGCCGCAGCAGCTCAGGCCGCCGAGCAGGCAGCCGCTGAAGCCCAGCGTGCGCTTGACGAGGCCAAGGCTCGTAAAGAAGCTGAAAAACAGGCGGCGAAGGAAGAAGCTGCGCGCCAGAAGGAACTCGAGCGCCTGCAGCGTGAGGTTGAAAAGGCTGAAGAGCGCCGTCAGCGCGAGTTGGAAAAGGAAGCCTTGCGTCGTCAGCGCGAGGCTGAGAAGGCCGAAGAGCGCCGTCAGCGGGCAACGCAACGCGTGATCGAGTCCACGGTGAAGACCGTGGGAACGACCGCTGCTCGTTCACTCACTCGTTCGATTCTGGGGACGCTTTTCAAATAGATTCAGAGATTTCGGGCATTTCTCGACACTTTATCGACGACCTGTCACAACCCCTGTCGGATTTTTCACCTTACGATGCGAAAGGGAATGAAATCGACAAAAATGGAGTTGTCAGAAGTGATGGCAATGGAGCGTCCCTCATGGGCGCATCTACAGATAGGTTTTAGGAGAACAATATGACTCAGGCACACCCCGTTGTTGCAGCAGCTCTTCAGCAGGCTCTCGTTGATTTGACCGATCTGTCACTTCAGGGCAAGCAGGCACACTGGAACATCGAAGGCCCCGGCTTCCGTTCGCTCCACCTGCACCTGGACGAGATCATCGACGAGGTTCGCCTTGCTGCTGATGATGTCGCCGAGCGCATGGCAGCAATTGAAGTTGCCCCCGATGGCCGCGCAGCGACCGTCGCAGCAACCTCGCTGGTTGACCCGATGGAGCCCGGCTTCCTGCCCACCGATAAGACCGCTCGTCAGTACGAGGAGCGCCTGCTGGGCGTTGCCGAGCGCATCAAGGCAACTCTTGATCCAGTTGACGAGCACGATCACCTGTCCAACGACCTGCTGACCGGCATTGCAACCGGCCTGGAGAAGCAGGCCTGGATGCTGCGCGCAGCAACCAAGGATCTCAACTGATCTTTTTTATGAGGGGGTGGGGCAGTTCCTTTCAGGGCTGCCCCACCCCTATTGTTTTACCTGTGTGATTGAGAAAGAGATTCGAGTTCTATAAGCAGGATCTGCCCAGGGTTCAGGTATGGGAGTGGGAGTCCTTCAGAGACCAGTAACTCACCGTCGAAGACAAGAGGGTCTCGACTATCCTCGTCCAACCATCTCGGCCCACTGATTTGGTGCAGAGAGGGACTAAAACTGCCGCCGAGCGCGCGAATCCGATAACAATGGTCTGGAGCTAACCCCGGAAAAGTAACTCGTGGCGTGTATCCTTCGCTACTTGTCTGGAGACGAGCAAAAGCAAACAGACTCCATCCAGAGTCCTCTGCAACTATTCCTCGTAAGATGCATCCCTCTGGGACGAAATCAGCATTAATCGTTATTCCTGAATGTAAGCGATGACGATATGACTTGTAGATTTCAACCCATTTACGCAGTTCATCTAGTTCTTCGGGCGAGCAGGATAACAAATCCCATTCAATCCCTGCATGGCCGAAAAGCGCAGCGGCCATTCTGGTTGCCAGATCGGTCGTTCGATGGGTCGTATGGGCAATTCGATCGCCAACATGCATCCCGATGAATTCCGGGGGGACTAGCAACTCAGTGTTTTGCTGAATCCGCACTCGCTCGAGGGGGTCGATACAGTCTGACGCCCAGACTCTATCTGTATAGCGCAGAATTCCGAGATCAATACGTCCACCTCCGCTCGAACAACTCTCGATTTCAAGAGAGGGGAAGCGCGAACGTAAACGCTGCAGGAGCTCATATAGCGCATTGGTCTGTTGGTGAACACTCACACGACCTGAGGGAAGCGAAATTGCAGCGAATAAGTCGCGATTATGATCCCATTTGATGTAGTCGACTCTATACTCCTCGACGAGCGCGCAAATGCGTTCTTCTAGATATGAGCTCACTTCTTCGCGCGATAAGTCAACGACAAATTGGTGTCTCCAACTTAAAGTGTTCAATTCGCCGAGAATCCAATCTGGATGCTGCCGGGCGAAATCAGAATCTAAATTGACCATTTCAGGCTCGAGCCAGAGCCCAAATTCCATCCCCAGTTCGTGCACACAGTTTGATAACTTGGTAAGCCCGTTCGGCCACACTTCAGGATCAACAAACCAATCGCCCAGTCCTGCTTGATCATCACGCCTCCCTAGAAACCAGCCATCATCAAGCACAAACCGCTCAAGGCCGATGGAAGCAGCGGAACGTGCAAGGCTGATTAGCCGTTCCTCGTCATGTTGAAAGTAGACAGCCTCCCAGGTATTGAGAGAAACGGGACGCGGTTTCTTCCCAAGTGAATTCCAACTCCGGACGTAAGTGTGGACGCACTTCGAAAGCCCATCAAGTCCGTGATCGCTCCACATGAAGAGAGCCATCGGAGATTCATATTCCTCACCGGAGGAGAGAATAATTTCTCCATCTTGTAGAAGCTCTCCTCCACCCAAGACAGCCGAATGCACACCGCACCCTTCAGGGAGGCGCTCAGCCACAACTTCACAATTCCCGCTCCAAGCAATATGGCATCCCCATACTTCACCACTCCTAAATGAGAATCCCCGTGTTCCAAGTACCGTCAAGTAAGGGGAATCATGCCCCGGCTTTCCTCGAAAGGCGCCCCTTCTCCAGGATCCATTCCGAAGCTGCTGACGCTGAACTTCGCGTTCGTGCGCCCATTTTCCACTGCAATCAACCAACTCTTGCGCCCGGTGAGGTACTGGAAGCAAACAACTGAGGGCGGAGACAAAAAGCTTTTGCCCACCCCTGTTTGTGTTTCGAACACTGGATTTTACGGAAAGAACCCCGGAATCATGTAGCTCGAAATTCTGGGTAACCTCCGCAACCACTTCACTCGCATCATCGCGTTTGCTGACAGATTGACGCGCGCGGTAGACAATCGTGATCGTTCTGGAATCCGTTGCTATCTGTTCCATGAAGAAAGGAAAAACCTTCCCTTCTTCAGTACACCAGCGAATTGCCGGAATTCCAGAGTTTCCTTGAAAAGCGGTATCCAGTAATCCCCTTATGCGCGGACGGTCAAAGGAACTATTCATCACTGACGCAAAACTGGTATCAGCCATCTGCTGAGCTTGATCATCGCGGATACGTCTTCCCCAGTGAACAACGTACGGGGGAACATCATCTGCTAACGCGATGGCAAAACTGACATGATCAGAATGAATGCAATGTACCTGGTATCCGTCTGATTGAGCTTTCATAGCGCATCTCCAAAATCATTCTTGACACCGTAAATTAATACCGTTACTCTTTCGTGTCAACACAGCAAAGATGCTTCAACGTTAATTTCGAGGTCACCATGGGCAGCAGCTCCCTCACACAATCCCAACGGCTAATTCAAACTGACCGTTGGGAACTCTCATGCGATACTCGGCTACTCCTACGTTTGTACCCCGATTCTGCATACGCACAGACCGAGATCACTTTCGGGCTGACAACAAACAAAGGGACTATCGGTCTCACCCCTTCTTTGATTAAAACAACGTCGCGAGAAGTTGATGAGCAGTACACGGCTCTATTCGGCAAGAAAACAGGTACTCGTTGTGTTCGGCATCTGGAACACTGCCTATTCTTCGAAGAGAACGGAATCGAATGGAATCTCCATCTCCGAGAATGCGCCGATGGACTAGCCTTTCGCTACGACCTGCCCTCATCAACCCCATTCAAAATTCTGAAAGAAAATACGCAGATTCACTGCCCCACAGCCGCTAAGGTCTGCACCCTCCCATACACAACCTGGTACGAGGAAGCACGAATAATCGAAACGGCTGCATACTTACCGCGCGGAGCCTACGGCTTACCGACACTGATCTACTCCGATGCAGAAGAAAACTACCTCATCAGCGAGTCCGATATCGATGGCAGCAATTGCGGGGCACACCTTGTATGGACAGACGACTGCTTCACTTTCGACCTCGCCGATGAAGAAATCTTGACCGACAGCCGCTTCGCATCGCCTTGGCGAGTATTTGTCATTGGCTCGCTCAGTTCAATCGTTGAATCCACACTTATTGACGATTTAGCTCGCGCGCACATTACAAAGGCCACCGAGCCGGACCCAATCTCGTACGTTTTACCCGGCCACGCGGCATGGTCTTGGTGGTCAAGCCAATACTCCGGGGCATACCTTGAAACCCAGAAAAGTTTCGTCGACTTTGCTTACGAGCAAGGGTGGCATCATGTTCTTGTCGATTGCGGCTGGGATGCGGCCTGGGTTCCGGAGCTCGTCGCATACGCTTCTCAACGAAATGTATGCATTCACTTATGGAGTGCGTGGAATGACCTTGACGGCCCCGAGAATATAAAGAAGCTTGCCCTCTGGCATTCGTGGGGAGTCTGCGGAGTAAAAATCGATTTCATGGAGTCCGAGAGCCGCGAGCGCTATCAATGGTATGAGTCAATTTTGTCTGAAACCGCTCGTTTAGGACTGATGGTCAACTTTCACGGGAGTGTAATTCCGCGAGGATGGGCACGCACTTATCCTCAGGTGATCGGATACGAGGCAATTCGCGGGGCAGAATACTACGTTTTCTATAAGGAGCCGCTCAGTTCACTCCACAACGTTTGCCAGGTTTTCACTCGCAACGTCATAGGATCAATGGACTACACGCCAGTGACTTTCAGTGCCCCTAAGCGCACAACCAGCAATGCCCATGAACTTGCACTCTCGATCGCTTTTGAATGCGGTATCACGCACTTCGCCGATTCCCCAGATTCTTACCGCTCCTACCCAGTTGCACAAGAATTATTGAAGAGTCTTCCAGACACTTGGGATGAGACCAAGCTTTTGGGTGGGACGCCTGACTCATACGCTCTCATCGCACGTCGTACTGGCTCTAAGTGGTTTGTCGCTTGCATCAACGGTCAAAATGATTCACGCGTCCCCCTAAATCTCTCGAAAATCATCGAAATAGATCGCGACTTGCGTACTGCAGAGTCAACCTTGGTACGTGATTCTGTCCCCTCAGTAGACCAAGGGAATCCATCGTTAGTCCTCGAGCCCCTCTTCCCAATCCATGAAGATACCTTTATCGATGTTCCAAGACACGGCGGTTTCATCATCGTTATAGACCTTGAAAGTGATAGCCCGCGCAGCATTCCATGCAAGGCCTCCCATCCTTTAAGTCCAGTTTCAGTGCGTCCCGGCCTAGAACAAGCAGATTGCAGCGGGAAAGTTACACTTCCCTGTGCTCCCGAAGAAATCTGTCGGCCCGCTCCCGGCTGGGAGATCACTGCACGATCAGAAACAGAGGTGACCCTCCAAGCGCCTGAAAACGGAATTCCAGGTGATGTAAGCACCATGACTTTTATTCAGGGGAAGCACTTACCGGAAAGAAGAATCCGACACATCAAGGTCCTTCTCCCACACGGCAGCCTCACAAATCTTCACAAGACGACATTCTTTGCGTGCGCCAACTCAAACGGACCTGTTGAAAGGGATCAGTCCAATGGCGGAGGCGATCCAAACGATGGATCACCACTAACAATCAACAACGTTCCATACTCTTGCGGTTTGGGCGTTAGCGATCGCGCGTTCGTTGAAATCGCACTAAGCCAGGACGAATTCACATTCACCTGCCTGGTTGGCATTGATGACGAAACACCAAATACATCGGCACAAATCCACATCAGTGTGGATGGAAAGCCGTTGTTCCACAAAGATATCGAGTCGAAAGAACTACTCGATATTTCTCTTTCGAATCTGTGCGGAAAAATTCTCCGCCTCGAAACACGACAGAATTCTGATCGAGAAGCACACATTGATTGGGTTAACCCGAAATTGATTAGGTCAACCCATGCTCACCACACAACACCTCAAGAAAGGAATTGAGCGATGAAACACCCTGCATCCGCGGTCGCTCTCACCCTTACCGCAGTACTCACTCTGGGAGCCTGCTCCCAGAGTGGTGGATCTCAATCAACCGAAAGCAAAGATGCGACGGTTACTTTGACATACGGCGTCTGGTCACAACAAGACACCATGCAGAAACTCGTTGATGAGTTCGAAAAAGAGAATCCCAATATCAAGGTCCAACTCCAGGTTGATCCCTGGACAGACTACTGGACTAAGCTCCAGGTCGGCGCACAGGGAGGAACCGCGCCCGATGCATTCTGGATGCTTGGAGATCGTTTCCAGGTCTACGCTGCAAACGATCAGCTTTTAGAGCTCGACGATGCAATCCAAAAAGCTGGCGTCGACTACAAAGCCTACCCGCAGCCACTTGTCGATCTGTTCACATACAACGGGAAGCATTACGGACTCCCGAAAGATTTTGACACGATCGGGCTTTGGTACAACAAAGAAATCTTCGACAATGCAGGCGTTGCATACCCAACAGCTGATTGGACTTGGCAGGACGTAAAAGCTGCAGCTGAAAAACTGACGGATTCCAGCAAGGGAATTTACGGTATTGCAGCACCTCTCAATCGCCAAGAAGGCTTCTACAACACCATTGCGCAGGCAGGCGGTTCCGTCATCAGCGCAGATGGAAAGAAGTCGGGCTACTCCGATCCGAAGACTCAAGCAGGACTCCAGTATTGGGTCGACTTTGTCCAGAAGGGACAATCGCCAAGCCTAGAGCAGTTTGCAGACACAGAAGCTGTCGCCCAGTTTGAAAATGGGAAAGTAGCCATGTACTACGGCGGGTCGTTCTACGCCCAACGTTTCTACGAAAACTCAGCACTCCGTTCCAAGGTAAATGTAACGATTTTGCCAAAGGGAGAGAAACGAGCCACTGTTATTAATGGCATTCAGAACGTTGGCTACTCGAAATCAAAGCACCCCGAAGAGCTGAAGAAGTTCCTCGTCTTCCTTGGAGGGAAAAAAGCCGCTGAGATTCAAGCAAGCACCGGAGCTGTGATCCCCGCATACGAAAACACCCAGCAGGCATGGGTATCTTCAATGCCCGAGTTCAACCTCCAGGCATTCCTCGATCAGATCCCTGATTCAGTGGTCTACCCAGTCTCTGCAAATACTGCAGTCTGGAACAAGTTTGAAGAAACAGATCTTGCTCCCGCATGGGAGGGCAAGGAAAGCGTCAAAGACGCTTCCGATAAGCTTGCCGCTCAAATGAACGACGCATTGGCAAAAGAATGAACCAGCGTTCAGTTAGGTCCCTGGCGCAGCACTCCCCTGCTGCGCCAGGGCACCGGCCCCTTACACAGAAAAGGAAACGCCACCTAAGGGAAGCCGGGACCGGATTAGCCTTCATCCTCCCCGCTCTCCTTGGCCTGTTAGCCCTTTACATCTGGCCGTTGCTAACAACAGTTGTCGTCAGCCTTTCAAAAACTGGGCCGTTCGGGAATCGAAAACCTGCAGGACTCTCACAGTACGCAAAACTCTCAAGAGATCCTGAGTTTTGGAGCGCACTTCAAAACTCGATCATTTATTCTGCAATCGTTCTTATCGGGATCCCGATCGCAGTACTGATAGCAGTGATGATCCATAACGTTCGCCGCGGAGCTTCAATTTACCGTGTCTTATTCTTCCTTCCGGTTGTTACGCTTCCAGTCGCGATCGGGATGGTTTGGAGATACCTCTATAACGGCGAATTCGGACTAATTAACCAGTTCCTCCAGATCTTCGGAATTAAGGGAGCAAACTGGGTTGCTAATCCTCACACGGCGATCTATGCACTCTCAATTGTCGGAATATGGATGAGCCTTGGTGTCAATATCATCATTCTGGGAGCGGGACTAAAAACTATACCGACCGAGCTCTATGAAGCAGCATCAATTGACGGCGCTGGC
>ERZ773180.684-NODE-684-length-19427-cov-5.405431_pt1 | contig 19427 bp, 15 predicted proteins | sample MGYA00511080_ERZ773180 | MGnify/ENA primary metagenome ERZ773180 (study PRJEB29015, sample SAMEA2738175) | human oral metagenome | biome: human oral; feature: human-associated habitat; material: saliva | place: China | collected 2178 ...
ATGCTATATCCTCAAATGAAAATACTTGATATGGGATTTTGGCAGATTGGTTTTGCCTTAGACAATTAAACTTAGATAATAAATATTTTTTCAAGCTATGTAAATTTAAAAGCCATAAAAAAGAATCAAACTTTCAGTGTTATATCGGTAGAAGAATATAGCCTTTAATCATATTATAGCACTACGTCAAAAGGCTTGTACCTAATTGTGTATCTGCCTATTTTATAACTGTTATACCAGCTTTCTTGATATAAAGTAAATTTAGGATTTTTTAAAAAGATATAGTGAGAATTATATGAATTCAACAAAACAGATCATTGATATGGATTCTAATGAACTCTTCGGAATCGCTATGAAGAAAGAGTTTAAAGATTAATTTATACAATTCTTTACTTCCATTTATAATTTTGATTTGTATACTCGATGATTGCACATTAGAGATATATTAGATTTTTGCGTGAAAAAAGGTTTCACTTTGGAAAACTTTTATATGACTTTGAAAAATCAAAATTACGATTCCACTCCTATAATACTATATGACAAAAAAATATCACTTGAAAAAAATTTTTAATTTTCATATTTTACTAATGCAATTTTACGAGCATCAGCATATTAGTACCTTGAATAGTGATAGCTTGATCAATCAATAAAAACCTAATTATGGTTACAGCCTAGTTGCGTATTTGTGGTATAATCATTTAAGAATAATAGATGAGGACGTATGTGAAAATGATAGATCAAAGAGAAGTTGTTTTTCAGACTGCTGGTCACGGTGCCAGAGATATCAAGAAAAATAATGTATCTAGTAAAGAAATTGAGAAGATTATTTCTTTTTGTATACAAAAATCAGTTGGCAAACTTAGTAAGTTATCGATGCCAAACATAGAAAAATATGGACTAGATGCAACTTTGTACCTAGTTAAGGTTGATCAGGTTGCAAGAGCAATCGTTTCTATTGATGATGATGCTCTTTTTAATCAAGAGATTATTACGTTATATGCTTTTTCGAGAGACCATAATATTAAAAAAATGATAAGAAATACATCAGAATCATTTTTCCAAGAGATAAAATCATACTTGGAAAGTGAGGTGAATCGATATGCAGATTAAGAAACTTGCGGATGATTATGGAGTAATTGCTGAATGTAGTAGAATTTTACCCAAAGAATATCATTCTGCTTTAATTGAAGCCATAGCAGAATTGGAAGATAATAATAATTACATTGCTAAAGATTTTCCTAAAACTAGATTACATAAAGTAACTGGTATTAAGTGGAATGTATATAGGGCAGATATTGATAAAATTTCAGGATGGAGACTTCATGTTAAATTTGGTCAAGATGATCAAAGGATTCATCTATGTCAAGTTGTTGAAGGGCAAAATCATGATGAGGTTGATAAAGTAATTAAAAGGCAAAAGGAGCGGTTTTAAAATAAAGATCTGTAAATATTGCCTAGCTATTTGAGTAGTAAATAGTTGCGTTCAATAATATAATCTCAAAGCCTAATTAAACTCTTTCGTTCTATACTATAGAAGTTTGATAGCACCACATGTTGAAACAGTAGCACTTTTGTCCAAATTCCAAACAGATAAACATATTAATGTAGAAATTCAATTCCATGTTTGAAGGGCTCTAAAGCAGGTAGTTGCGAAAAAAATTTTAAATTTCTTCTTTATATAGAAAAATTGGGGTCTCCAAAAACTTTGGGGGGACTAGCCAACACTTTGGGGGACCACTTTGGGGGACAACCCATGAATTCAGGAGAACACTAGACATGTACCGACCCCCAAAAGTTAGACCAAGAATCTAACGAATGGAGGTCGGTATTTTTATGACAAAACATAGTTTTGAATTCAAGAAAAAAATAGTTTTAGAATATTTGAATGGTAAAGGAGGAATTTTATATCTTTCTAAAAAATATGGATTAAGCTCTAAATCCCAGCTACACAAATGGGTGAAAAACTATAAAGCATTTGGAAATGATGGTTTATTGCGCTCACGAGAAAATGAAGTTTATTCTTTCGAAATGAAACTTTCTATTGTAGAGTTGTATTTAACAAGTGAAATCACATATCAAGAGTTAGCTATACAGAATGGCATTAAGAACCCAGCCACGATTGGCAGCTGGGTTAATCGCTTTCGTATAGCAGGTCCTGATGCGTTAAAATCACGCCGAAAGGGTCGAAGGAAAGCTATGGATAAGACAGATAGAAAGACTCAAAACAAACTCGTAGAAGAGACCTCTGTTAATACAAGCGTAGAACACATAAAGGAATTAGAAGATGAACTTCTTCGGTTAAGAATAGAGAATGCATTTTTAAAAGAACTGAGGAGGCTGCGTTTAGAGGACGAGGAAAAAATGAGAGAATGGCACTCGTCATCAACAGTCTCCGACAAAAGTTCAAGCTAAAAGACCTTCTCTCTTATACCGGAATGCCAAAAGCGACATATATGTATTGGCAAAAGAGATTTGATAGAGAAAATCCTGATAAAAAGCTTGAAGAAAACATACAAGACCAACTATGAACTGTCAATAAAAATATATTGAATTGACAGAGCATGACAAAAACATCTCCTAGGGAGGAGAAATTCAAAAAAGTTTAGTCAAGATTGAATGATTCGTTATATTTAAGCATGTGATAGATGGATTTGACCAATTTTTTGGCACAGTGTCCAAGTGCTTGATAGTGTGACTTTCCCTGATCTTCCGTCTTATGGCGGTAGTATTCAGCGAATGTATGATTATTCTTTACTACATTTCCAGCAGACCAGACTAGCGCATAGCGAAGTAGGCTATTTCCTCTTTTGGACATTCTGGTATGACTGGCGGTAAATTTTCCTGACTGTCTGATGACAGGATCCAAGCCAGCATAGGCAAGTATTTTACAGGGTGCACCAAAATCGTTTATATTTTTTATAGCAGATAGAATACAAGCAACACAGAAAGTACCGATTCCAGGGATTGTCATGAGGGGTGAGCTCATAACATCCGGATTCGTATTGATTCTTTCTTCGATTGTTTGAATCTGATCTGTATAGAACTCGATTTGATGAACCAACTGTTGAGCTTGGAAGGCAAATATGTCAGAGGGGATTCCTACAGATATATCTGCCAAATCCTTCAGTTTTTGAGCCTTTTCTTTCTTGAAATGGCCTCTAGAAGCTTTGTGGAGAAGCTTGGTGAGAATATCAATTCGAGTTTTCTTTATTTGAGAAGGTAGAGGAAAAGACTCAATCAAGCGATAGATTGTATTGGTGTGGAGATTGTTATCAAAAAAGGAAGCCAGTTCAGGGAAGATCCGATCCATGATAGCCACAAGTTGAATCTTACAGGTAGTTCGTTTCTTCATGGTATCCATCCTCATCTTACAAAGTTGATAAAGATCATCCAACCGTACCGAGTCTCGCTGGTCGCCTTGGATATGATGGTTCATTAAAGCGAGGCATATCAACCTAGCGTCTACACTATCAGTCTTAGTGTTGCGTATATTGGCTTTTCTTAAAGCGGCGGTTTGAAGTGGATTAATTTCTGCAGTTCGATAACCAAGCGATTTAAGAAAGTAAGCAAGATTCTCCTGATAATGAGCGGTTGATTCATAGCCGATCAGGATAGACTCCTTGTTGTAAGGAGCAAGATGAGAGAGTAACAGATTGAAGCCCTTGTCGTTATTCTCAAAAGAAAAAGGTTTGGATACGACACCATCAGAATCCATGATGGCAGCGTAATGTAGTTCTTTGACGATATCAACGCCGACGTAAACGTGCATAAAAAAGAGATTACCTTTCTAGACCTGAGTCACCACGGGTAATCTGCTTCAGTATCCTTGCGAGACATAAGAACTCAATACATGTGTATCGGAACATCCAACCAATTAACTATGAAGCAGACTGTGGAGAATAGTCTCCTATGTAAACAGTCCCAGTTGAAACTGAGCTGTAGAATGTATAAACACTTACTCAGGACAGCTTCATTATAATAAAGGGCCAGAAAGGAGAGTATGATATCTCGTCTTCTCAGGACGAAATTATCATACAAGCGAATAGTATGACAGATCGAGAAGAGATAAAAAATAAATTAAGGGAATACTTTGATGGTAAGATTGTCAGAAAAGACTTAGCTAAAAAAATAAAAGAAGGATCAAATGTACCAGTTTACGTATTAGAGTTTCTGCTTGGACAGTATTGTGGATCTGATGATGAATCTATCATCGAATCAGGCGTTGAAAAAGTAAAGAAAATACTAACTGATAATTTTGTTCGTCCAGATGAAGCACAGAAAATATTATCTACCTTACGCCAAAGAGGAACATATACAGTCATTGATAAAATTACTGTTAATTTAAATATTAAAAGTGATAGATATGAAGCGGAGTTTTCAAACTTAGGTATCAATGGTATTCCTATATCTGAAGATTACCCTTCTAAGTATGATCGTTTATTATGTGGTGGTATCTGGTGTATAGTGAATCTTGAATATGAATTTGTAGAAGAAGATAAAAAAGCTTCACCTATTCACATTTTAAAATTAAATCCGATTCAAATGCCTCATGTAGATATAAAGGATTTGCAAGAAGGAAGAAAGAATTTCACTAAAGAAGAATGGATTGATGTAATGCTTCAATCTATTGGTATGGAACCAGATGAATTAAATGAAAGAGAGAAATGGCTATTATTACTTCGTATGGTTCCACTAGTTGAAAACAACTATAACTTATGTGAATTGGGTCCTAGATCTACTGGTAAATCATATGTGTATAAAGAAATTTCACCGAATAGCATTCTAGTATCTGGTGGGCAAACGACTGTAGCTAATCTTTTCTATAATATGGCAAGAAAACAAGTTGGTCTTGTTGGATTGTGGGATTGTGTTGCGTTTGATGAAGTAGCTGGTATTAACTTCAAAGATAAAGATGGAATCCAAATTATGAAAGACTACATGGCAAGTGGTTCCTTTGCACGTGGTAAAGAGGAGAAAGCTGCTAGTGCATCAATGACTTTTGTTGGTAATATCAATCAAAGTGTAGATGTTCTTCTAAAAACGTCATCATTGTTTGATCCATTCCCGCCTGAAATGGGAACAGATACAGCATTCTTAGATCGTATGCACTGTTATTTACCGGGTTGGGAAGTACCTAAGTTTAGACCAGAACACTTTACTGATGATTATGGTTTTATCACTGATTACCTAGCAGAGTTTATTCGAGAACTTAGAAAAATCGGGCAAGGTGATGCTTTAGATAAGTACTTTAAATTGGGTAAAAACTTAAATCAAAGAGATGTCATTGCTGTAAGAAAAACAGTATCAGGTTTAATTAAACTAATTTATCCTGATGGAGAATATACTAAAGAAGAATTAGAAGAAATTCTTAAAATCGCATTAGAAATGCGCCGTAGAGTTAAAGAACAACTTAAAAAAATTGGTGGAATGGAATTTTATGATGTATACTTATCATATATTGATAACGATACTTTTGAAGAAAATTATGTCTCTGTTCCAGAACAAGGATCAAGTACATTAATTCCTGACGGAATGTGTAATCCAGGTCAAGTATATACAGTATCTGAAGGAAAATCAGGAATGATAGGATTATTCAGACTTGAATCGCAAATGTTACCAGGTAATGGAAAGTTTGATCGCAGTGGTTTAAGTTCAGATAAAGAATGCAAAGAAGAAACTAATGCTGCATTTAATTATCTTAAAGCCAATTCTGGAAGAATATCTGGATCTATTAGCACAACAACAAAAGACTATATGATTCACTATCAAGATTTACAAGGTATTGGTATGACTCATACTTTAGCAATGTCTACTTTAGTGGCGTTATGCTCAATTGCATTAGGAAAACCTACTTTAGGATCACTAGTAGTGTTAGGAGATATAACAATCAGTGGTACTGTAATAAAGGTAGAAAATTTGGCAAACACGTTACAAGTATGTCTTGATAGTGGTGCTAAGAAAATATTGTTACCAAGTACTTCGTTTGTTGATTTTGCAACTGTGCCAGCTGAACTAATGAGTTGTTTCCAAATTATCCCGTATCAAGATCCAATTGATGCAGTATATAAAGCTTTAGGGGTTGAATGATGTTAACATATACTCAAACAATAAAAAAACAAGTTAGACATACCGTTGTAAAAAAAGCGATAACAAATATAACTACAAAAAGAGACGAGGCATCTGTAATAAGTAAGGATTATGTAAGAAATATCTATGATTATTATTCGAATTTAGAAGAAGAATCACCAACAAAAAACGAAGTAAATGAAATTGATACAAAATTCATACAAGATTGGGAAAGATTGCATGAATCCATAAACTCAACAAAAACTGTCAGTGAATTAAATGTATGTTATTTATGTGGCCCAGAACCAGAAAATGATTTTAAAGAATTAATTGATTTTGGAGTTTTACCACAAAATATCTGGGCATTTGAGATGGAAATTGGAACTTACAAACAGGCATTATCAAATTATGATGAGAAGAATTATCCTCAACCCAAAATTGTGAAACAAAAGTTAGAAAATTTCTTTAAATATACCCCAAAAAAATTCGATATTATTTATATAGATGCTTGTGCGTCTATACCTTCAGATAAGCATGCATTAAAATGCGTTAAAGATCTTTTTCAGTATGGAAGACTTAATTCACCTGGAGAGTTGATAACAAATTTTGCTACCCCAGATAATCCTGAAGATATCGGTGATTATGTAATGTTAATATCTATGTATTTATATTTTAGAAGTGACTCGTCTTCATTATTTAAGGTTGTGGATAATAAAATTGAAAATGTAGAATTTAGTAAATTTAAAAAGAAAGTAGAAAACAATTTTGAAAAATATTATAGTGAATTTGTATCAATGGTTATAAGAGATTTAGGATCGTTTTTGATTCCGATTCAAAGAATTAAAGAAAATCCATATTTCAAACAACTATATATAAATTTCAAGCCTAAATTTGATTATCAAAAATTGTTTGAAATGTCTAAGTATAATGGTATTGCAAAATTTATGTTTTCTGCAAAGTATTTAAAGCAAGAAAGAAATTCTTTCAAAAAACTAAATCAATTTTTAGATGAAATCGGAAATTTTGATGATATATGCTATGGATTAGAGTTCATTGTCCGTCTTCATAATGCGAAAAATAACTATTCAGAGGAGATTACTTCGACACTAGAATACTTTAAAAATGGAAATGCACATCAATTTTTAGATAAAGTTCATATTAATATGTATTATGATATTGTAATTTACCAACTTACATATCCAATGCATTATAATAACAAGCAAAATTACAGATGTTGCTACACGGCTAAATCAAAAAAAATGATGTTGGATGTAACCACTTTTGATGAGTGTAGGTATCTTTATGAGTGGTTACCAACTATGCATCAAATTTTATATTCATTTAAAAATAAATCATGGCAATATGTGTTTAGATTTGCTTTAGATGGATTGGTAAAATCTAGAAAGCAAAATAATAATGAACTATTTTTTCAAGGTTCAGTTATTTCGGATAGAATACACAATTTTGAATGCATAAAGGTTCCAAACCGTAATGAGAAAGGAAGAAAGTAGCAATGGATAATTATCAGTTAGATTATTCGGATATAGTAGATATTTTTAAAGAAAAGTTAAAAATAGAAAATAAAGTAAAAACAATAGATAATATATTTAATAACGAAAGATACTTTTCAAAAATTGATTATAAGCCTTATTTTCAAAGAAATTATGTTTGGGATGATGAAAAAGCCACTTATTTTATTGAAAGTATTTTGATAGGTACTGAAATCCCGCCATTGGTATTATTTCAGACAAATGATCTAAATGAGGTCATTGATGGAAGACAAAGATTTGAAACAATCGATAGATTTCTAAAAGACAAGTTGACTTTAAAAAATAAAGGTTTGAAAAGTTTAAAGAGTTTGTCTGGTAAAAAATACAGTCAATTAGATCAATCGTTTAGAGATATTTTTAATGATACAAGAATAAGAATACTTCAATTCGAAGTAGTTAATGAACCAGGATTAAGTGATATACAAGAAGATAAGATTAAAAAAGAAATTTTTAGAAGATATAACTCAGGTATTACACCGTTACAAATGTATGATATTGATACGGCGATGTTTATTACTGATCAATTAAGTTCCAGTTTAAAGCAAAAAATCACAGAAGACAAAGAATTGTTGAATTTTTTGTCAGCAGCAATATTACCTAAGAGTAAAGTAAAGGCGAACGATAGAGATAAGATAAATATTTTGTTAACAGAAATTAGGGAATTAATTGCTTTAGAGTATATTCCAATTTATGAGTATGCAAAAAGTTCAAAAACAGAACTAGTTAGAAAAGCTTATTTCGCTAAGGTATCAACTCAAAATGTAGAAAAACAAGTTGAAAGCTTTTTACACAATATAGCTATTGTAAAAGAATTCTACAAAAAAATAAAGTGTGATGGTGATGTTGAAATAAAAAGTATTCAATTGTTTACGTCATGTCTATATTGGGTGATAAGCATTTTAATAAAGGAAAAAAAATTAATTAGTTTAGAAGATATTGATAAAATATTATCTATTATAAAGAAAAAAAACAATACAGAATATTTTGATAAGTTAATAAACTATCAAGGTGATGATTATACATTATTATTTGAACAAACTGGAAGCCATTATTATGCGGCGGTTATGAATAGATTTACATATATATCCAACGTATTTTCAAAATTTTATAACATTAATCTATATGAACATATCAAATCAACATCAAAAAGTGATTTTGATGAAACAGAAAAAGAAGAATATTGTAGGCACAGAATTAATAAAGCATATCCCGAAACGCTATCTATTGAAGATATCATGAGAGATATGGGCAAACAAAGATTCTTAATTAGACCAATATACCAAAGATCTGAGGTGACTACTATAACCAAAGCATCTTATTTAATGGAGAGTATTATGCTTGGAATTAATATTCCACCGCTTTTTGTATATAAAAGAAATGACGGAATAAAAGAAGTGGTCGACGGGCAACAAAGATTACTTACAGTGATAGGGTATCTGGGTAAGGCGTATATGGATGAGAAAGGAATTACTCAGTATTCTGCAAAAAATAAATTCAAACTTAAAGAATTGAAAATATTATCGGAATTAAAAGGGAAAAATATTGATAAATTAGAAGACGATTTTAAAAATAAAATATTAGATTTTCAAATGGATGTGATTGAAATAGATGGTAATCAAAATCCAACATTTAGTCCTATTGATTTATTTCTAAGGCTTAATACAAAACCTTATCCTATTGGAGATAATACGTTTGAAATGTGGAATGCATATTTGGATAAACGAATTATTTTAAGAGCAAAAGAATTAGCAAATACGTATCAGGGTATAGTTTTTAGGCAAAAAGATAAGAGAATGAAAGTTGAAGAACTTATCACCTCTTTAGCATATTTAGATTATAAAATTAGAAATAACAGCAATGTGAATTCTATTTTATGTATTTATGTAAAACATGGTAAGTTGTGTGCTAGATTAATGAGTAAGAGTTCCATGACTAAACAATTAAATGATATTTCTATTAATGATCCGGAAGAATTTTTAAAATCACTTGATAGTGTTAACGAATTTTCTGAAAAACTATTTGAATTAACAAATGGTGAAAATTCAAAACTTAAATATCTAGTAAATCACTCAATAAAGGGCACATCGTTTAAAACTGACCAAAATTTCTATTTTATGTGGTTTGTTTTGAAAGAGATTTCTTTAGAAGAAATAAAAAATAACAAGATATTAATTACTGAAAATGTGCGTAAGCATTTCAACAAATTACAAGAGGTAAATGAAAGCATTAGTAAAGAACAAGCTGAACGTATTTTGATGTATAAATGAGTATTAAAGTAAATATTTTGGCTTAATTAACTTACCGTTGACTTGTAACTCATTCTTGTAATTAGAAACTAAATAAATTGTGGTTTCATAATGCTTTTGTAGTTATTGCAAATGAATAACGTATCATCCATGCAAGCTTCTCATACAATTCATTCATGTTCATCTCCATAAACCTACGCATACATACAAATGATGCAGTATATCGGTTGATGTACTTCGTTGCTACCCCTCGATACTGGGCTAGTTTATTTTTGATGATGGAGTGAATATGGTTTACAACGTTTAGATGTTCTGCGTGATTGTAACTTTGGTGTCCTATTAGATGTACTACCTTACAATTCTTAAATTCTGCCGAAGAGTTATAACAATCTGTTCCATCTGTGTAGATGACAGAGTGTTGTGTAATGTTATTTTTGAAGGCTCGCCGGGTCTCCAAAAACTTTGGGGGACTAGCCAATACTTTGGGGGACCACTTTGGGGGATAACCCATGAATTCAGGAGAACACTAGACATCAAAATCTAGTGTTCTTTTTCAATACCTTTCTTATAATGTCCACGAATTTTTCCATCTTTATGAATGGCTTTTAAATCCCTAGGGATAGCTAATATAGAGGGAGCTTCACGTGTTGCCCAAAGTAATCTATTTCTTGTGTATTCAAAATTGGCAACTCCATTTGAATTTCGTTTTAAATCTTTAGGCTTATTGTTAAAGGATTCCATAGGGCCATTAGAAATCCTTCTAATCATTTCGACTTCACCATCTATATTTACCGTAGTTATAGTTGTAAAGGCAGCGAGTATTGGATATTTGTATTTTTTTAATAAATCAGAAAATTCTCTGAACATTTTTAAATGGGATGAACCGTATTCTCTTATCAGACCATCTAAAGCTTGTTCAGCGTGGATAGGATCACCGATATATTCATTATTAAAAGAAATGTATTTTTCTTTTATTCTCTGATTTCTTTGAAGTTTGGATCCAGAGAAAGGAATAGATTTTCTTTTTGGTAAGTATCTAGATACTGATTTAAAAAATTATTCCTAAACCTTTTGAATGAATAATGGATATTATCAATATTTGAAAGCAGGACCCATTTAAAGTTCTTTAAGATGTATACTTCCCTGGAATCTTTTTTAGCTTGATAATTACGATTGTTTTCATAGTTTTCTTTCTCTAATAATTCATCGTTTTCTTTCTGATATTTTTTCTTAACGATATTGATATATATGTTTATTTTATTATTAATCCATTGGATGACGTGAAATGAATCAACGATGGATATAGCGTTTTTAAAGAATGATCGTGGTAGATTTAGGTATGCATTATACATATCACTAACAATGTATTTAACCGCATCTCGTTCATCTTTTGAAATGGAATTAAAGTAGCTTGTGAGTGTATCTTTATTCCTATTTGGAAGTATATCTAGAACCTGACTTGACCTAAAATCCATTATGACCAAGGCATATCGGTTTTTATGGTCAAAGTTTAAATAAACCTCGTCTATTGCGATAATATCTGTTAATGGTAGGCGAGGTAAATTGACATAACGCATAAATGTATTGTGTACATAGGTGTCTGACACATTGTAACGCAAGGCTACCTCAGTGGCCGTCATATTTATGTCCTTCAGTTCGTTAATGATCATGTAGGGCATCAGAGTGGTTGTCTGTTTGTATGGCTCAACAAAACCGAAATAGTCTCTTTCGTAATGATTACAGTTAGGACAGTGCCATTTTTTCTGTCTTAGATTAATCATGAGATTTCCAATTCCCTGAAGAACGGAGTGTTTTATCCTGCGAATATATATACCTTTGGATCTCATATTACATCCACATTCAGGGCATATATGAGTATCAACAGGTTTCTTTTCTACTGTAATATATTTACAGTTACCAAGTTCAGAATAATCACTGATGATAATGTCAGAGTCAGAAATACTAAAAAGTTGTAAAATATCTTTATCCATATAACCTCCTTATAAAAAGACATCGAACATCTTTTATGATAAGGAAAATGGAAAAGGGATGAAATCCACTAGGAAATCATCCCTTAAATTTTTTGAAATTACCTGTCCCCCAAAGTGGTCCCCCAAAGTTTAGTCCCCCAAAGTGTTTGGAGAACCGGCTCGCCTCTATGGCGAGCTTTTCTGTGTTTCAAGGAAGAACCTTTGGAAGATTCAAGAACGTATGTCTCATCACACTCTATCGTTCTAGATAGTTGTATCTTTTCTGTTTTCAAATACTTTTCAAGCATACTAAGAAACTTATGACGATTTAGAAATATACATTTGATAGAACAATTTAAGCGTGCCGCAGTCTTATGGATAGGAACCATCGTCAAGGTATCAATACAAATCTCCACAAACTCATCTACATCAATCTTCAAAAAGGAAGTTATCATATGAGAATCATAGGTAAACTTATGCTTACACTCCATACAGAGATGTTGCTGCTTCCTACGTGCAAAGCCTTTCTTGATCATCTTTGTTTTCTTGTGACAACAAGGACATTGATATGGTCTATTATCACACAAGCAATCATTTAAATTACAGAAATTAATGATTTCTTGTTGGATACAGTTCTGTTGTGATTGTGTTAGTTTGTTAAAGTTAGTGATTAATTCTGTCTCATGCATAATAGATTTCTCCTTTATCATGAGACTAATCTATTATGTATTTTCAATATTGATGTGCATATGAACGCTTATCAATGATATTAAGTCCACTATGAGTTAATTAAGCCAAAATTTTAGGGGGGGGAATCTAATTTTAAAGATTAAATAGTAATTGGTAATTTGAACTTAAATATTAAGTTAGAAACAAGGAGTAAATACTATAACAAGATGACCAACCTTTATTATTTGTGAATAGAAAAGACATATAAACAAAGCCTATATTATGTTTTTTATAAGAGATTGAGAACTATTAATGCCTGGATTTTTATATAGAGCTATGTTATTATATCCATATCAAATTACTTTATTTTAATGTGTAGAAGTTTTTTGTTGTGGTTAAACAGGAGGTAAATTTAATGCCGTATGCAATTGATTTATTCTGTGGAGCAGGTGGATGTTCGGAGGGACTTATCCAAGCTGGTTTCCACATTTTATTTAGTTCAGATATAAGCGCAATGGTTGAGGTGACCTACAAGAATAGGCATGAACAGCTAGGCTTAATTCAGGGGGAAAATACATGGTTTGAAAGATCGGATATTAGAGATTTAACAGGTGATATAATTAGGAAACACATAGGGAAATTGGAAATTTTTCGAGGTAAAAATATACCAGATATTGATCTCATGATCGGAGGACCGAGTTGTCAAGGGTTTAGCCGCGCAGGTCGTAGAGATAAATTAGATCCGCGGAATATGCTTTTTGGTGAATATATTCGAGTTATCAATGATATTCGCCCCAAATACATTATTCTTGAAAATGTTGAGGGTTTTATGGACATGCAGTTTGTTGGATATAAAGGATTAACAGGAATAGAATATCCAGATGGAAGCATTACACCAGATATACTTCAAAGTGAATTAAAAGAAATTGGCTATCAAACGCTTAAGCCCAGAGTACTAAATGCAGCAGACTACGGAGTTCCTCAGAGAAGAAATAGAGTGATTTTTATCGGGTATAGAGATGATGTAAAAGCCCCTAACTATCCTACGCCAACACATTCGCCCGAAACATATGTGACTGTTCAGGAAGCAATTGGTGATCTTATCGTAGATGAAGTAAAACGAAAGGCTATTAAAGTGGAGTTTTCTGACTATCAAAAAGAGAGCCGTGCGGGCCGGACTCCTGCACTTAACGGAAAACCTATTCCATCGAAAGTTACAAAAAATACTGAGCTACCTAAGATTACTCGGGTTGTAGAAGAGAGATTTGGACTTTTCCGTGAAGGTGAAACTGGTACTTATCTGAAGAAGAGAGTTTTAGAAGAAGGAATTGATATTTCGAATAAACCTGCATTAATTGAGTTATGCGCCAACAATTTTGGAATGAGTGGTGAAGATGTTGTTAAACTTTTCAAAGAAGCTAATGCAACTATTGAGCAAATTGAGGTTTTATTGACTAAGAAAAATATTCGTCAGAGGTGGAGTTCTAATCAACCTTCTGCAACAGTTCTAACAATTGCAGATGATTACATAAGCCCATGGGAATCACGGACGCTTTCTGTTAGGGAGATGGCAAGATGCCAGTCATTTGATGATTCATTTGAATTTCTTGGAAAGAGAACTACAGGAGGAATTAAACGAAGGGTTGAGGTTCCTCAATATACACAGGTAGGGAATGCTGTTCCACCACTTCTTGCTAGAGCGATTGCGCTTGAAATAATGAAAGTTCTATAAACATTGTAGGGGCTGTAACGATTAAGTAAATTTTATAGATTTACTTGAGGCGTATAGCCTCTTTTCTTGTGCCGTTTTCATATGTTGATGTAAAACAGTATAAAAGTATATGTTTTATATCTATTTTGGGCGCACTAAAAACAACCAGTCCTATAGAAGACTATTTTAGGATAGTGTCATTCTCATCTTCTTTTGGTGATATTTCATAAGATTGAATCCCATACAGATCAAATAGAGATCGTTTTCCACATTCTCCATTCCTCGTCTATGGATTCTGTTATATTGCCAATCATTCTTGATGATTCCAAATGTTCCTTCGGCCTGTATACATCTTTGTTATCTTAGTTCTATTCCTGCTTCACTATCCAATAGTTCCTTCGCATGTGCCTTCAGTTCATCAAGGATTGGATTTATATGAACTTCTCGTCTCTTGGCTTTTGTACAGTCCTTTTTGAGTGGGCATCTATTACATGTCTTACATTCCCACACCTGTGTTATGCATGGATAGTTCGTTTTTGTATTTTCACTATCCTGTTTGTATATGAACTCTCTACCTTGTGGGCATATCAATTTTCCATTTACTTCTCTCAACAGGTTCTCTTTTCGATAGATGTCTTTCTTGAACTTGGCTGTCTTTTCATATCGATAGTTTTGATATTTAAGATAACCTTCAATATCTTTTTCTAAACAGTACATGTAGTTGTCATAGCTTCCATATCCTGCATCTGCTACGACGATACCTGGATGTTCTTGATATCTTTTCTCATAACCGTCCATGAATGGAATGAATGTCTTCGTGTCGCTTCTGGAATTGCTTACCATGACATTCATGATGAATTCATCCGATTCTGCTAGTTGTACGTTATAGCCAGGCTTGAATACTCCTGTAATGTTGTAGTAGTCATACTTCATATGCATAAATGTCGCATCATGGTCTGTCTTACTATAGCTGTTTCTATCACTTCCACAGGTATCAATACGCTCTTGGCATTCCTTCAGCTTTTCATTGGGCTTCTTGAGTTCCTCATACGCCTTCTGTATTGGTGTCTTGTGGTGTCCTTTCCCTAATACGAATTGGACCTTATTATTTACACACCACAGATATATGGAATCGATATATCCTCCAGTGGCCTGTGTATCTTCATAGCTTTTTGTATAGGTGATAACTGTTAGTTTTGAAAGTTGCCCAATTGTCTCTGCGATTCTTGATAGGGTCTTGTCTTTTGTCTTTATAGCTGTCTTCTTCCATACGAAGCTAAACTTATTGGCATTAGCTTCCATGGAAGTTCCATCGATGTATATGATACGTGTATTTACCTTCATCTTCTTACAGATGACCAACATAATCTCTGTAAATATATCTGAAGCATTTCCTTTGATTTGATTCGATATGAATCTTTGAAAGGCCATGAAAGATGGTCGTTCATCTTGACATAGATACATAAAGCGAATATCTGCCTTACACTTTTCTTCTATGGACCTAAGACTATAGACATGATTCATATACGCAAATAAGATGACTCTCATCATCATGATAGGATCATACCCTTGGTTACCTTTATGAGATTGGATAAACCTCCTCAAGTTGATAGTATTCACAATCTCTAGGAAAGACCACATTGGATCAAGTTTATCAATGACCAATGATAAATCTAGTGGTAAACGCAACTGGTATGGGGGTATAATCCACATGGGTTGTGTTATGATTTATCGTGTTTTCCATACATAAACTATAACCATAAATAAAATGTCCAACCTCTAAATTAAGAGGAAGGACATTTTATTTTCTAGGCTGTTATGCGTTACAGCCCCTAGTTTATTTATAACTAAACGTTATTATATATGTAACGTATAAATGTGGAATGATTGCTGTGATAGTAGATAGCGTTACTATTTTTAAATACATAATTGGTAGTTTCTATAATAAATTTTTAATTAAGTATTCGCCTCCCTACCATAGTTATTTCTGTTAGAGAGGGAATTACCGCATACTACTAAAGCGTAATCTTTATTAGATTTTTGAGTTATATTGTAGGAATAACCATAAATAAATATCTAAATGGCTGAACACGTGTTTGAATAGTTACACCATTATCAATTAACATACTATATTGAAAATTGGTTACTAAGAAAACTATATTTCAAAATATCAAGCTTAATATCGTGTATCTTTCCTTCACAGTTCTAGAGTTTCTAGCTCACCAAATAAATCAGATTTTGCATTTGGCTTAATTCTCCATGCATTTCCATGGTTCTTACCTGAATATCGTCCTTCTTTAGTTGTGTACCCGCGCCAGTCATATGTGATAACCCCAGTCTTTATTAGAGAAAGGAAAGTTGTAAACTGGGGAGATCTTGAAAACTCTATTTCATGATATTTGAATTGAACCATATTACCAACTTTGCGACTATCAGCTTTCACCCAAATAGTTGAAGGATGCTTTAAATATAATGTATGACGTAATTCATCAAAAGTCCAAAATGCAACTTTTTCATATTTTTTGGACTGTGGATTACACCAAACAATATCTACTTGACGTTCCTCGTCATTTACGTGAAGATAAAATCCCTGATTATTTTGAGGTGCTTCCATAGAACCTATTGTAATATAGAGATTACTATACCCAGGGTGGGAATCGGAATCATAACCATAAAGTCTAGTAAAAGCAGATACTCTATTTCGATCAATAGGTTCATAGTTTGCAACTCTTGTACCTTCAAAATGAGGGCGTAAAGTGAATAACGTATCACGAGTTTGTGTTCCGCCTTTAGCCTTTATTTCGATTAATCCATTGTAATCGGCTTCTGTTCTGTTGTTTGTATCTATACCTAGAAGACTTTCAAGTGTATCACCAACATCCTTGGGGGCGATTGGTCCATATCCTTTAGAGTTATCAAAAAAACCGCTATGAATAATATTGGATAACCGAGGCTTAATAAAATTAAAAAGATTGCTAATTTCATCGGTACCAATAGCCCGCAGTAGATTATCTTCACTAGGAATATTATGCGTTAAGTTTATAATATAGATAAGTGGTTCACCATTTATTTTTTTTAAGACGGAGATATAAAGAAGATCACCTACGTTAATTTCTCTAGACTTTGCTTTTTGCTTTATCGTTTCAATTGAGAATCGCTTATCATTGCGATTATTGGATACTCTATAAAACTTAATTTTTACTACCTCTGTTTTAAGACTTTGAATAAAAAGTGTATCGTAAGATACTCCATTTTGGCCACCGTGATCTAATCTGTTGTAATCGACAAGATCCCAATTAAATAATAGGTCGCGAAGAATTGTGTTGGCATCGATATTATTTTTATCAATCATGGTATGCGTAATACGTATCAAAGCATAATCCTCATTTCTAAAACGATGAATCATTTTAATTACTTTTGATTCATCTGGGTAGGGTATAAATATCATATATTTTCCTCCTGAATATAATTACGAGAAAATAAACTATACATTTCAACATCTATGGAATAGGCCATAGCGTATAGCGTACTTATTGTTGGATTAAATGATTTTCGATTTATAATTCTACTTATAATTGATGTTTGGATATTAGTTGTAGCGTAGATATCAATTTGCTTTATTTTTCGTAGCTTGACGGTCTTTTTGAAATTTTCAATAAAAATAGAAAGATAGTCATCTTCTATGAAATTGCTATTGAAGCAAATACTTCCATCAGTTGAAGGATTCAAGTAATTGCGGGAAAATAGAGCAGGAAATGATGTGTTTAGCTTACGCGCAAGATTTACAGAAGTCAAATACTCAATATTCTGCTCGCCATATTCTAAAGATGATAAACAACCACGGTCATAGTCTATTGAAGATGCAAGAGTTGTTAAATCATATCCTTGCATTTTCCGTGCTCGTCTTATATTCGTGCCGAATACAAATAGAATGTCTTTTGAATTAAAGTCTTTATGCACCGTATTTATATCCTTTCTATTATTAATTATAAAAACTTATACCAAATTGTGTTTGACTTAAAACCATCATTTTAAAGGTGGAACAAAGTGAATATAAGAGTGAATTTTTGTATATTCTAACAGTAAACAAAAATGGCCTGAATAAGAATGTAGTATAATGACATAACCAAATATTAAAATACTTAAGTAACTATTCAGCTGAATGTTTGGCGACATCTCCGGTTGGATGGTTACTTAAGTGTATGGATAGATGAGACATATCTCTATGATAGTTCTCAACTTTATGATGATGGATATGAGAAGAGAGGACTATCTAAGAACCAACTCTGTATCGTTATGGCAATCGATTGTCACAAAATACATACACTGTTATTTGTGGTCATAGAAAGCCATCTGCTTCACGTATCTTTGAAGCGCTAAAGAATCATATCGTTTCCGGATCAATACTAGTACATGATGGCGAAAGAGCACATGACAAGTTGATAAAAGAATTAGACTTGAAAGAAGAGTTCTATAAAGCCAATACACATGATAAAGAATATCTAGAGAACATGGCATTGATAAACAATATGTGTTCATGGCTAAAAAGGTATATCTATCGCTTCATTGGGATGAGAATGACTGATCTACAATCCTATTTAAATTAGTTTGTATATCTGTTTAGAGTAAAAGGTGCAGTAGACCAGTGGCCAAAGATGGATAGAATTTTACGACATTTGATATTATTCAACGGAACATATAAGAGAAACACTTGATTTCATGGTATTTCCATAGGCCATTTTTATTTACTGTTAGAAAAAAATAAGGAAAATGATTGATAAAAAGCATAATGTTTGGGTAGCATATTCTTAATTTTTAATAAGATGGAAGTTGTTAAGAAGATGTTAGTACACTTAAAGATGCTGATTGGTTTGATTTTACAAACGGTCAAGAATATGAGAGAAAAGACCATCATCATGCTAGAATGTTACAAAATTACTCAGATTTCCAATATGAAGTTTTTCATTTAAGAGAGTTAAATATTTCTAAGAATACGATAGTACCATTTATAATTACGCCTATAAGTCAAATTGTTAAAATTACTCCAGTTAAAGAAAAAGATGGCATGTATTTTTATTCAGTTACAGGTAAAAGTTTAAATACATTAATCGAAGAATTTTAGGAGAAATAAATATTAGGGAGGTTACAGCATCAATGAGTAATTTGAATCAAGCAGTTGATTTTATTAAAGAAATAGAGAAATTAAAGACAGTAA
>ERZ773180.685-NODE-685-length-19407-cov-3.221838_pt1 | contig 19407 bp, 20 predicted proteins | sample MGYA00511080_ERZ773180 | MGnify/ENA primary metagenome ERZ773180 (study PRJEB29015, sample SAMEA2738175) | human oral metagenome | biome: human oral; feature: human-associated habitat; material: saliva | place: China | collected 2178 ...
GTTCTTCTGTCGTCTTAGGCGCTTCCGTTGTCTTAGGCGCTTCTGTTGTCTTAGGATCCTTATCTTTTGGATCTGTATCATCTGTTACCGGTTTATCAGGAACATTCTTCTTGTATTTAAGTGTAACTGTTTGTTCTCCAGAACCTACGATTGTAGATAGTGGGCCATCAGCACTTACATACGTGTAATCGGCAATCTTCTTAGGTTTAATGTTAACTGTTTCGTACCAAGGTCTATCTTTTGCGACAACTTCGATAGGGTTGCCTTTGATTTCCTCACCAGTTTTTTCGTCAACAAATTTAACTTTAATAGTTCCTTTTGTTGATTCACCAAATGCTAAGTTAGGGTTTTTAACCAATTTAACTGATCTATCAAATTTAGCTAAATCTTTATCTTCTCTAGACAATTTAACTTCAAATCCAAAACCATCTTTCTTAGTCAACTCATCAGAAAGCTTGTTACTTGATAAAAAGTCCTTGAGTCTATCAGCACCGTATTCATCTAACCAGTTTTCTCTCAACTCAACAGAAAGACCTTTTGAAGCAACCCCAAAACTAAACTTAGCAAATGCGTTGTTTTCTAGCGGAACATCTGTCATAACTTCGTATTCAACACCACTCTCACTAATTTTTGAAAGCTTAAGAGTTACAGGAACATCTTTTTTAGTTAGAGGACGATCTTTTTCGTATAGATTTGAGTCTGTAAAGCGATCGCCGTCTTTATCAGGTCTAGAGAAAATTTCTACGTTAGCACCCTCGATAATATCTCCAACTTTGTTTGTAGATTTAATATCAAGTAAACGCTTAGAGCCCTCTGGGACGTTCATTTTGATCTTATCGCCTTTTTTAAGGAAAAATTCTTGACCGTTAACTTTATTTCTTTCAATTACACGGTGTTCTTCGTCTTCTCCCCCAACGGATTTAATGATGTAAGATGTGTAGAAATGTGCGTCAGATAGGTAAAGCGGTAGTTTTTTTGTAGATCCAGGGTTTGTTGTTAATCCAAAAATAGATCCACTTGTGTAGTTAGGTTGATCAATAAGTTTTACTCTTGTATCTGAAATTGGATATTTCAATTTTAGGTATGGAGCAGCTAAAGCCTTATCTGTTACAGATGGAATGATTAACTTATTTTCATATTTTTTGTAAATTGTATCATCCGCAAACAACTTAGCTTTTTCTTGACCGTCAATATAAAGAATTGGAAGTTTCTTGTTTTCGATTGGTCCAATATAGTTGCTTGCAACAAATTCGACATAACGATCTTTATTCAATTTCTCAAACTCTTCGTTAAAAGTCATTTTCCACTCTGTAGTACCGAATACATCAACGCTAGTAGCTTTATCTAACTTAGAACGATATCCAGCAAGAGTATTTTCTGATTTTAAATTATCAATAAATTCTTTTGAGGTATCTGTTGTCTTTGCAGTTGAGATTGTAGCAACATTCGTTTTACCCATATAAAGATCTTTTGCAGGAGCATATTGATTTGCTGAACTCATCAAAAATCTGATTTGACCACCCTTCGGAATAGAAAATCCATCTTTAAAGGTGATACGATAACGAACACTATTGTCGTTTTCATTTTTAGAAAGGACTGTTATATCCTTGATTTGGCTATTATAGTAGCCGTCTGCGTCAGGAGTGTTACTTCCGGCTGTAGGGTTTACAATTTTGTCAGTATCTGTTCTTCCATCAAATGATAAGTTTTCACCTGCTTGTTTTTGAACTTCAACACTTTGATTCGCAAATGCTGGTTGCATTGTTGATACAGTACCTAAAGCTGTAACTAGAATAGCAGATGAACCAACTAAACGTTTTAGAATTTTATTTTTACTTTGCAAAGTATTTATTCTCCTTGATTTATTCTAACTTTACTCTGTTTAATTATAGAGATTTATATTATATATTTTAATATACAAAAACAAGATTGTTCGTCAGAATCAACCTTGTTTCACCAACTATTATTTAAGAATGATTTGCTATTATAAATCAAGTCATAGTCAATCTTATCTCCTGGATTTAATTCAGAAAATTGTAGGGCTGTGTTCATTAGGATTCGATTAGTTAGCGATTCAACTGAGTAGTTTCTATATTTATAAATAAGATTTTCGAAATAAATCTCGTCTTTAGTAAATTTAAAATCTAAATCATATTTTTTAGATATAAAACCAAGCCACGATGGTCGTTTTACATTATCCTTTATTTTAAAATAAGGTTTCGGAAATTTACTATTTATATCAACGATTTTTTTGTTGACGGGGAGGCCCTCCTTTGATAGGTACCACTCGCAATCGCTAAGTGATAACTCCTTCATTTTTAAATATTCTTGAAAGACAATGTAGGTTAATAGGTTAATTTTAGCTTGACTAACAAAGAACCTTCCAGTTGTTTTTTTATAAACGGAACATACCCAATTGGATACGTGTTGCACCTCAACAATCATCAACATCACCTCACTCGTCAATCTTTAAGATGTTACGTTCGATTTCATCGGATAATTTTCCTGAGAAAATCAAACTATCATTCCTGATATTTCTGGCAACACGAATCATATCACTTAGAATATTACGAGCTATTGGGGATTTTGATAGAACCTGTTTGAAATCGTCCGCCCAAAATTTAGGATCCAAAAATACAATAATGTATAAAACATACGAGAAACGTCCATTCTGTAACTGTTCCAGCGAATATTCTTTCAAATCTAAACGTTCCTCTTCGGATAAAAAGAAGTACTTTCTAACAAACCATCCAGGTTTCGCCAAGCCCAAATTATACATTTGAGGATCAAAATTTTCCTCCGACACTAAATATTCAAAAATCATACGACCAGTAAGTGGAGTGATATTTAAGTTTCCGGACTTGAAAGCATTAATCGGACTCTCTTCCATTGAGTTTGAATAAGATTGGATTTTCCAATTCTCAAGAAGCCAGTTCTTAGTATCTTCGCAAAACTCATCAAAACAAGGAAATTTTTTTGCCGTAGAATCAGCATATTTGTTAACTAAAAAATCAGAGAGATGTTTTGTCTTTCTAAGAATTACAACAGGACTGTTTCTGGTATTCAGTTCACTAATTGAACACATAAAAATCTGTCCGCCTTCAGCAGCGATAATCATATTATCTTTGTATCTAACGTCGGTGCTTCTTGTGAACATACCGCAAACGTAACGCTGGTAGATAGGGGTATAATCAGAGTCTTTGATTAGTTTTTCAATCATCTCAGTCTGTTTTGTTCTAAAGTCACCCAAGTTTTTGTTTTTAGAGTTGCTTGTCTTTAACATTTTATTACTTCTTTCTATTTTGTATTTTTAGTTTTATTTTATCATTTCTTCATCCAAAAATCAAATAAAAAAAGGAGCTTGTTGCTCCCTTTTTTTATCTTTTATCGGCTTTTCCGGATTCAGAATTATCTTTGTCTGTTTTACCTGTATCCTTCCCCTTATCATCACCTTTCTTCTCTCGAGGAGCTTCAGGTTCTTTAGTTGGTAATTCAGGATTTGCCGGTTTACTTTCTACTGGTTTAGTTTCAGCAGGTTTTTCTTCCGCTGGTTTAGTTTCAGTAGGTTTCTTATCTTCTGGTTTAGCAGGAGAGATCAACTCCTTACTAACTGAATAAATACCGTGTACAAATTTACTGATACTTGTTCTAGCAAATACTTTATCATTAAAGGTATTATCTTCAACTTTGATAGTAGATAAGTCTTCAGGTATACCTTTTAGGTGAATTGGGTACGCTAACCTAGACGCCCAATCCTTATCTCCATTTTGACTACCAAATCCGATTGTGTTTTCGAATTTGTTGTTCGTAATTGTGATATTCTTGTACTTATCAGAACCCTCTGTATGAGATCCGACCGTTGCACCAAAGTTACGAACGATAGGTTTTGCGGTATTACCGTCAGCAATATCTTGTCCTGTGAATCCAACGTAACTTGTGAAAGTTGAGCCAGTGATTGTGATATCGCTAGAAGGTTTGTTGTCAACCTCTAGATTTGAAAGAATGGAGTTCTTAAGATTAGAGATATGTCCGTATGAAGTTGGAAGGAATGAGTCAATCTGAATAGCTTCTGAATATACAGAGTGTGGATCTTTGTTGAATCGTCTTTCAACTTCTTCTTCAGATAGGTCTTTTCCTCCAAAGCCAGCTGCTGTAATTTTTTCAAACACAATGTGGTCAGATCCCGCAACGTCAAATAAGTGAGATCCTGCACCGTGCGCATTGTTGAAAGTTGCATTTTCAAATTTCATATTTGAAGCTTTTGCAATACGGGCAGAGAATCGACCGTCACCTTCAAAAATATCTTTATTAAGAGATTTTATAATGATATTTCCATCTTTATCCGTTTCTTCTTCGATACTTCCATAAACAACAAAGTTTTTGATTGTTAAGTAATCAGAATCATCTTTACCGTGTTTACCTGTTGCGTCGAATCTAAAGATACTCTTAGTACCTACCAAGAATGAAGATCCGTTGAAATCAAGTGTGTGTCCTTCTGGATTTGCTGGGAAGTTAAAGGTTGTTTTCCCTAAAATCTTGTATGTTTCTTTAGGGAACTTAACATCCTCGCTCAACAAGAAGTTAACCGTATCCCCTGTAAGATCACGACCAGTTTTCTTCAAGTATGAATTTAGATCCTCTTGGGTGCGGATGGTTGCGGTAACATTCTGCTCTTCTTTAGCTGTATCAGTAGGTTTTTCCTCTACTGGTTTTGTTTCAATTGGTTTCTTATCTTCTGGTTTAGTTTCAGCAGGTTTATCTACTGGTTTTTCTTCTGGCTTCTTATCCTCTGGTTTAGTTTCAGTAGGTTTAGTTTCAGTAGGCTTTTCTTCGACCGGTTTAGTTTCAACAGGTTTAGTTGGATTTTCAATATCTGATGGTTTAATTTCAGAAGGACGTTCTTCAACAGGTTTAGTCGGAGTTTCTGGTTCTGCTGGCTTAGTTTCAGCAGGTTTTTCCTCTTCAACTGGTTCTGGAACAACTGGTGCTGGCGTAGGAATAGGAATTACTGGTGGAACACTTGGCACAATTGGAATCACTGGTGCAATTGGCAATGTAGGAACAGTTGGAATCGCTGGTGATGTCGGAATTGTATTCGTGTTATCTGTCTTAGGTTTACGTCTAGCCTCGATTTCAGCAAGTCGACGTGCTTCTTCTTCTTGTTCTTTAGATTTTTTCTCTGAAGCTGTAATAGAATTGCTTCCCGTTGAAATTGATCTATTTGAAGAAGCTGCTCGATTAATAATATCACGAACTTGAGTGATTGGTGCGATAGAGTTAGCGCCTTCTTCACGAGTATTTGCTACACGAGAAGAATCAATCGGCGTAGCACCTTCACGTCTATTAGAGTTGTTGGCTTGCGAAGATGATGAGCTTGCAGTCTCTTTTTTCTCATCAGAAGATGATGAACTTGAGGTTTTTTCTTTACTCTTTTCTTTATCTTTAGATGTTGTACTACCATCATCGGATGATTCAACAAATTCAACTTCAGATCCCTTTGAAGAGTCTGTTGCTGTTAGATGTTGAGGTCTATCATTATTTGTTGACGGTTTCGTCATCAAATAAGCTGTTGCTGATACACCTCCTAAAACTAATGCAGAGAATAGGGTGATAACAGCAATTTTCTTTTTATTTTTACTTGTTTCCTGATTCAAGGAGTCATTTCCTCCATTTTTTATTTTTAAATTAGAAAATTTAAATTCAATCTATTACTATTATATAGTAAAGTTGAGATATCTTTTTATATATTAAAAAGAGGCTAAAGCCTCTTTGGTTCATTTGTTTTGAATATCAAACAAAATCAGGTCAAATTCAACGCAAGATAAAATATTTTTGATAGTTTCCGCATTGATTCCTTTGTAAGAAACCAACATTAATCGTTCTAGAGAACGCTTAATGTTTTTCTTTTCATCGGGACTGCAATTGATAATAAAATCTTCGTTATTATTAACCAAGTTGATTAGATTGTCATAAAAAGATAGATCTACATCCTTTGGAATGTTGACAATTTTTACTTCAGACCCAATAACCGCCTTTTTGTCAGAAATTTCATTAAATTTTCGAACAAAATCAATTGCTACAGCCTTATTTTGAGATAAGATAGACAACAAGTCTGATTTCGTCAATCTCATTCCTCGATTGATAGAGAAGATATCACGAGCGTCTTCTTCTTCGATTTTAAAGGTTCGAAGATAACTGAGGTTTGAATTTTTATTAAACTCTTTACCAATCAACGAACCTAATTTCTCTGCCTTTTCCTTGTTGAGATATCCGTTCAACAATTTTGAAAGTAAATCAAGCTCGAACGATAGAACAACTTTATTGTTGCAAGGATCTACCGGAGAGAAAAGACCACGTTTGATTTCATCGTCAACGTACCACTTGATAACCGAATCCATCATATCCCGATTCATCTTTGGTAATTTAATAACTCTCAACAAATTGCCAGAAATATTTTTCAAAGTTGTTAAATTTGAAGAGTCTTTTTCAATAGCTGTTTTCAAGAAATTTAGAATAATTTTGTCATTCACAATAAATTCGGGTGATAGGTCACTTTTTAGAAAAATATCAATGTCAGATACTGCTTTGATATAATCATCGTCACTCATCCCTGGGGTTACAAGAGCCATCATTTCTTCAAGTGGCTTCTCTTTCTCAATTTTATTTAAACGCTCATCAAATTGATTCATCAATAAATTAACCAATTCTTTTTTCGTTTCTGAAATCAGCTTGTCTGTATATTCTTCATCTTCGTTTTCGTCATTCAAGAATCCCCAAACCAAATCCCCGTAGATGTTAAGAAAATTAAATTCAACAATATTTTCGAAAATTCCAGCTTTGAAATCAATTTTTTTGCTATATTTATTTCCAGTAGAATACTCTAGTTGGAGCTCAACGATTCTTTTGTTCATTTTATTGATTGATTCAAAGGAAAATGCAGAACAAAGAAATTCCTCTGTTAACAAATCTGAATCCGAATTAAAAATCATCTTCAACTCTTGAGATAAAAGCTCCTCATTCTTTAAATTAGGAATCCGCTTTTTACCTAGCAATTCAAATTCAATCGCTTCTGAAATAATTCCAGTAGGATCTCCATACTGCTTTAAATCATTCAACATTTCTCGTTTATCTGTCAAATCGACAATAAAAATATGAGCAGAATCTCTCGCAAACTCCAATAAGATATCTTTAACTTCTTTTAAATTTGTAATTTTCATCACAAAACCTTCTTTCTAACCTTTTAGGTATTTTTTTAAAAATTATAAAAGTTTTTACTTGACAAAAAACAAACTTTCTGCTATAATTCGAAAAAATAATATATTATTAATGCTTATATAAAGATAATATATTTTAATATAAAATAGTTATTAAGAAAGAGATTTTTTAGGAAAAAGAAAAAAGGTATATATAAATGTTATTAGATTTATTAGTGATGGCAGTAATCTTTATGGTTTGTTTGGGAGCTGTTGTCATCGGGTGGTCGATTGCATTATCGTTAACATTCGGAATCATCAACTGGGTTGTCAGAGCGACTTATGAAACTTTGGCAATCAGAGAAAACAACCGATTAGAAGAAAATTTTGGAGGTTAATCAGTTTGATTTTAAGAATTGATTACAAATATAGAAATCAAATAAACACAAACCAGGAAGGATCTGTGCTTATTGAAGATGTCCCGCAATACTCTGACGTAGTAGATGAAATTAGTCGGTTGTTTGAGGGCAGTACCTTCGGTTTAAAAATTTTAAGCGACAAAGATTTCTTTGACTTTATCAACTTCAGCAACACCTCAAAGCCTTTACTTGTTATAGTAAGAGGTTCTGGAATTGTTACAGATAAGATTATTGAAAGATTGGAAAATTTATCTTTCAGAAAGGATCTTAAGGTGGTTTATTTATCGCACTAAATTAAAAATAAAAAAAGACTGATTAATTCAGTCTTTTTTATTTATTATCCGTGGAATAGGTAACTTACTAAATCAACAATTGGATTGTTTGTAGCAGAAATACTAACTCCTAAGAATGACATACATCCGTAAAAGATAACCAATGAAAGAATAGCTCCTGAGAGATATTTCCAAGTAGACATCTTCTTAACGAACAAGCTGATAACAGAAGCAATAAATCCAAACATCATTCCCCAGAATGTTGCGTAATATACAATTCGAATCAACCAACCAAGTACAGTTGTTCCACCTTCGTCAATAACGTTATTAACTCTATTTTTAAAGCCATCTACGCTTGGGATGTTTGTATAAGACACGCCATCACCAGCCGCACTGTTTGCAGAATTTCTAACATTTCCTGCAATATTTTCAACAGACTCTATTGCAGAACCTGCGTTATTGTTTGCAAACTCACGATTTGCTTTTACGATATTACCAGCAGTCTGATCAGCTTTTCCACCGATATGGTCTCCCACTTGGTTAGCAACCTGAGAACTATCATTGGCTTTATTTGCAGCAGCACCACCCAATCCTTGATTCGTTGAAATATTTGGAGATTGGATGGTATTTGATGTTTCTGCGCTAACAGTTCCTGCACCTAATAGAGCAAAGCTCGCAATAAGTGCTACACCGCCGGCTAGAATTTTTTTCAAATATTTTTTCAATTTCTTCACCTTTAAAATTTTATTTCCGGTTTTTCCGGTTTTTTCAATTATAGTATCATTTTAAGGTTTAATTTAGAAAAAAAAATAAGACCGCAATTTATGCAGTCTTTCTTAAAAATAAATTAAAATTTTTGTTTTAAAACAACATTATCAGAAGAGGGAATGATTTCAATTTTGTGACTATTCTTTAAATTGATAATAATCATATTTTTCAAAGTTCCAACTTCAGTAAACTCCCAGTCAGACCAGTCTTTAATATAGTTGCAAACTAAATCAATAATTTCTTTTGAACTAAGCGAATTACCAGTAAGTGGAAGATTTTTTACATATTTTGAATATTTGAAAATAGCAAATTTAGAGGCTTCCTTTGCTTCCTTTTCGTCATAATAATTGTCGTATGCAAAAAATTTCTTCCCTTCATATTCTTCATTTGATAACAATTCGATTAGATGTTTCTTTAATTTTTTAATATTAGAGTTTTTCATAACGCCGTCCTTAAATCTTTATTTCAAACTAATTATATCAAAAACAAAAGATTTTTTCAACTGAATTTATCATAGAATTGTAAAAATTCTCCAATAATTTTAGAGAAAGGCAATATAATAGATATAAGGCTGAGGATGAATTTTTTCATCCCAATCAAAACTATAAAGACCTTGGAGGTTCAAGTTCAAAAGATGAACAGAAAAATTAAAGATCGTGCCTTTCGATTTACAAAAGAAAATTGGGGCTCATTATTAGTGGCTGTGTTGCCTATTATTATTATTGCTATTATTTCCAACCTTTCAGTACGTTTTGTTGGAACAGGAAATATAGATGGATCTACCGTCACAACCAGTACATCATATTCAACTAATTACGGTAATTTTTTATCTGCAATTGGAGCTATTTTCGCTGTTAACCTTGCACAAGTTGCGATACCTTTGGCGAACAAACATAATTGGGGGAAAATCAACCCGGATTCTGAAGATGATAAATTAACAATTTTATCTTCTTTTAAAAATTTAGGAGAGACTTTCTTCCCTATTCTTTTCACAACAATTGCTATGCAGGCCTCCGTATTCTTGTTGGCAGCTTTTATCGGTGTCTTTGTTGCTGTATCGTTCTTCTATCCAATAGCAATCTTCCTAATTTTTGTTCTTCTATTTTTATTCATCTGGTTACTCATCCGTTTGTCTATGGCTGAATACATCGTTGTCGATATGGTCACTGATCTTACCGGAGTATACTCTCAATATAAAAATAAAAATCTATTTTACAAAGCAGTATCAGCACTTAAAGAATCTTGGAACTTAACAAGAGGAAAATCTGCCGAAATTATCATTTTAGGGTTGAGTTTGATCGGCTGGGTATTTTTATTGTTAGTCACTTTAGGTTTAGCACTATTCTTTATCCAACCATACTTCTTAATGGTTCAATATAGCCTATACCAAGAACTGATTGCCGAAGCATATCCTAATCAAACAAAGCTACCTTAATGATTTAATAAAAAAAGAGATTGATTTTTCAATCTCTTTTATAATTTTAGAAATATATTTAAACTGGAAAAAATCCAGTAGAAAGAAGGTACTTAAATGGCAATGTTTTATGAAGTGAGTGATGTCAAACTTGAAATCGACAATCGCTCAAAAGGCTACGATGATCTTAACGAGTGGGCTCGTAATGTGGCCACAAAAGAAGATCTTAAAGCAATCGAGAAAGTTATGAAAGACGCAATGTTAGGTGTCCGTACATCACTAACAAACCGTATGGCGTTTCACGGAACTTTCAGTATGTCTATGAAAACATACATCACGTTTGAGATGGAAGCCCCTATGGGTGTTAACGTTACAGCAAAAGGTCTTTCAGTAACTCCAAACCTATTTATTAACCCACTTTGGTTAATTTATAAACTTGGTCGAAAGACAGAAAGTTCTCCTGGTCTTGGTGATGGTGGGGAATTTGTCGATTCAACGACTTTTGTTGATACAGCTGTTATTTTGTATCACGAAATGTGTCACATTTTATGGGAACATCCGAACGTGTATAAACAGCATTCCGAAAACGGATATCACGAAATCGTTAACTTGGCTACCGATACCCAAATCAACCAAGATCCACTTATTGCAAGCAATAAGACTATCACTGATTACGGTATTACGTTGGAAAAAATGAAGAAGATGTTTGGTCTTCCTAATTTGAAAGCTAATCAACCTTCAAATTATTATTTTGAAGAGTTTATGAAGGTCTGGAAGCAAAAACAACAACAACGCCAACAAAAATGCCCTTACTGTCAACAACAAGAGCAACAACAGCAAAATGGTCAAGGGCAAGGGCAAGACCAAAATGGTCAAGGTCAAGGGCAAGACCAAAATGGTCAAGGTCAAGGACAAAATCAAAACGGTCAAGGTCAAGGGCAAGATCAAAATGGTCAGGGTCAAGGGCAAAATCAAAACGGTCAAGGTCAAGGACATTGTACTTGTGGTCGTCAACACGGTCACGGTCAAGGTAACGGTCAAGGACAAGGCACTGGATTAGATGATCACAATACTTGGTACAAAACTCCTTCTGATGTAACTACAGAAGATGGTGAGTCAATTGGTAGTATCGCTTCACAAAAGGATACTCGTACCGCAGTTGCTGATATCGTTAAGCGTGTATCTCAAGACCCGGTTGTTCGTGATAAAGTTGATAGTCAGAAAATGCGTGGCTTGATGGCTGGCGGATTGTATGATCAGGCGATTGAAGGTAAATCTGAAAAAGGAAAACTTCCTTTAAAAACAGTTCTTCAACAAGGTGTCGGTCGTCTTCGTGCCGGTGTCCGAAGCACTTATTCTCGAATTTACAAACATCAAGGTAATCGACCTGTAATTAAAAAAGGTAAGAAGAAACTTTGGAATAAAAACATCCGAGTCTTCCTTGATAATTCAGGATCAATGGGAACCTTTGAAATTAGCTGGGCAACAATGGAGGTTGCTGCGATTGCTAAGGCGATCAAAGCAAACTTGAGTATTATTCCTTTTGATACTGTTGTATACAGCGAAAATGAACAAGTCATTCCTAAGAGTGGTAAGTTCAAATTTGTACCAACCGGACGTGGTGGTACAAGTTTCCAACCAGTATTCGATTATATGAAACAGGTCGGTGTCACAAACCAAAACGATGTGGTTATCATCATTTCAGATGGTTACGGCGAGTCACGAATCGAAAATTACGGATTCCGTAACGTTATTTGGGTTATGGTTGAATCAAAAACCAACACTCTCAGCGTTCGTGAACAAGATATTCGTGGTCACCTCGTTGCATACTTAGAGGATGATTATCGATACAAGATCGAGAAAATCGGCGCATAATAAAAAGCAGGTTTATCCTGCTTTTTTTTATTTTATAAAACTAACAATTAATTTCTTGTTCTTTTGACCTTACCCTTTTTAAGGGTTACAATGTTAAATCCTTTAACATCTATCTGTGTATTATCATATCCGAACAAACGAGCTCTACCTCTCCCCATCTCAACAGCTCTTCCACTTGGTAAAAGATAAATATCAAATACAACATCTTCTTTAACAATTAGAGCTGCAAATTCAATTTCTGATTCTTTTAAAACTGATAGTGTTTCATTTAAATCAGAACTGTAAAAATTGGGGTATTCTTCCAAGAGAGATTTTAAATCGGAGTCAACAGCAATGAATGGTAGATCCACTCTAGTCTGAGCTTTCCCGTTTTCAAGTATCTGTGTAAATGTTATTTGTCTAGCTTCAGTATCAACTTGATTGATGTAAAATCTACCACAAAAATCTACTCTAGTATAATCCAAATCAAAGGCTGTAATTGTATAAGGGCGTTCGCACCACATAGAGCGTTCCTCAAGCGCTGATAATATCAACAAACCAAAGGTAATTATGCTCATCCAGATGAACGCAATCCCTGCAATAATAATGTGATTGAAACTCACTGTTTTTTCACCATCACTTTCGCTAATTTCTTAATCTTTTCTGGTTGAAATCCAACAATAAAATCTTCATCGTTACCGTAAAAAATAGCCGGTGCTGAAGCAATCCCTTTATCTTTTAAAAACGGAATATAATCCGGATTCTTATCGATATTAATTTCTTCATATTCGACACCGGAACGATCCATAATATTCTTAGCCATTCTACACTGAGTGCAATTGTTTTTTGTATAAATTGTAATCAACTATAATTCTCCTTTTTTAAACTCTTTTTTTAAATTTAAATGCAAAGTTTATTCTTCTTCCATTATATCAGAACAAAGAATAAAAATCAATAATCTATATTTTATATTTTACATCAGAAGTTTGTTTTTTTATAAAAGTAAAAAGTAGACTCTTGAAAGAATCTACTTATAAATTTTCTAGTTCATTCTTCTCGTATTTGACTGCGTTTAAGAATCCAGAAACTCCGATAACAACAGCAATTCCACAAGAAATTAATGATCCCCAAAATAACATAATACCCTCTTTTCTACTGCATTTATTAAAGTGCAGAAATCTATTTTCTTAAATTATATAAAAAGCCGGTAAATAACCGGCTTTAAAAAACAACTTCACTTTCTCGTTCACGCTCAACCAGATATTCTAAAACAGTGTTTCGAGATTTATTTTCAAATACTCGAACTTTTTGTCGAATTGTCCGGAATGAGCCGAATAGATAACAACGTTCTTTAAAACGGGTGATACCAGTATACAATAGATTTGCGTTCAACGAATAATTGTGTTGACTAGCTGCAATCATAATTCCATACTTAGATTCACTACCTTGAGATTTGTGAATTGTATAAGAGTAACCTAATCGTAACTCTTCACTGAGATCTTCGGCGAATACTTGAACTCGTTCTTTAGTAACAAGATTTTCAACGATAACGCCGTAACCTGAAATATCAATAATTTTACCAACATCTCCGTTATTAACAGGAACTGCTTCTAAATCTTCTGCCGTAAAACTTTCCACGGTATTATTAACATCGATACCTTTTGGAAAACGACGGTTATTTTGAAATAGAACAAGATCATCCTTATAAAATTTAACCTCAACACCAAAAACTTTTGATTCTAGATAGAGATCTAGTGGATTCTTCTCTTGATACTCACGAATCAAGGTTTGAATATGATTATTCAGATTCAATTGACCCAGTAAGTTTTTATTAACTGGTGTTAAAACCATAATATCTTCTGGATTAACATCGTTACTCAACATCTTTTTATAAGCATTAATAACTTGAGATAAAATTGTATCTTGATTATCAATGTTCTGAGCGATAAGATCCTTCGCCAAAACAAACGGTTTATTTCCGTTATCTTTAGGAGAGAAATATCCTGAACGGAACTCTTCTGAAAGTTGTGCGATACCACCGTTACCGGATTTAACACGAAAACTTTTTGTTAGGCGTGTAGTTTTCAATAGACCTTTCTTAATAAAAAGGTGTAACAAATTACCTGGCCCAACTGACGGTAATTGAAACTCATCTCCGATGAACATCCAACGAGTTTTTGAAAATTTCGCCACATCTTTCTGTATCAGTTGCATAATTGCCCCAAACAAAGCAGAATCAACCATTGAAAATTCATCAATGAATACAATATCTGGGGTTGATTTCTTAAACTTTTCTTCCAGAGCGGTTACAGAAACGTTGTAAGATCCATTCTTATTTGGATTCAACATATACTCGTGGTGAATCGTTGAAGCTTCAAAACCTGCGTAACTAGATAGCGTTTGCGCTGCTTTACCAGTAGGAGCAATCAATTGAACCTTTAACTTTTCTTGTTTCAGGAAGTTAATCAACTCTGAAACAGTTTTAGTTTTACCTGTACCACCGGGGCCAACCAAAAGTGAGAATTTTGAATTTTTCACAGAATGAAATGCTTCTAACTGCTCATCGCTTGGTTCAAAATCAGTCGTTTCGAGGAATCTTTTAAGTTTATCATCAAAATTGCGGATAATATCACGATCCACAACCCCACTTGAATTTGAAAGGATTTTGTAAATCAAGTTCTCGCAATTCCAATAATCTACTGTTGTCACAAAGTTATCAACCGTAACAATACCTAAATCTGTTTCTTTTAGATAACTCAAGTTTGGATCGATACGATGTTTTTCAACTTCTGCTTCAATAATATCAGCCGGTAAATCAAGATCTGAGATGGCGATTTTCATAAATTCAGAAATAGCAATCAGAGTATTACCACTCTTAGTAATTTCTTGTTGAATGATAAATTGAACTCCATAAAATACACGCTTGCTTGAATCTTTGAAATAAACAGGGTTTCCAGGATAAAGTTGTGATAATTTTTCACGGAACGTATCAACAATTTTAAATCCAAACCCTTCAATGTTGATCATATCGAACGGGTTGCTCATCATAACATCAAACGCTTTTTGTGGGGTTGGGTACTGACCAACAATCTTTTCGATTTGTAAATCGGTAAAACATTCCCCAGCCTCTCCCAACAGAGAAATTAGTTGAGAAGATTTTTGTTTGTCGTTGAGGCATTTAAATAGTCGCTTATATTTCTCCAAGGAAATGTTAGGATTTTCTTCTGAAAGAATTTCAGATAAAACTTTTCCATTTTTACTAAAAACAACATCCCCGTCTTCAGAGATAACATAAATTGAATTTGTGATTTTATTTAAAGGTAGAGTTTTATCATCAAGAAACCCCTCATTCTTCAGGTGTTTTACAAGACCTTTAAAATGCTCGTTGGCGGCAATACGATCCAAGTAACTCCACTGATCGTCAATGGTTTCCGGAAATTTAAAGTAAACTTTTTTTACGTAAAAGTTAGTACCCTTACCGGTTCTCTTTGGTTCCAGATCTACAGTGATTGTATCCCCAACTAAAAGGTTTGTTTGGGAAAATACAGAATACGAATTGTAAACTGGATGTTTTTCTAGAATAGTGTTGTGGATATCTTGTGGATGTACTTGATAAATATACAAGTCCTTGTTACTAGACTCCCAACTCTTTCTTAGTATTGTAATAGTTTCTGACATTGTTGTCAGTCCTCCTTCTTTCTTAATTAAAATATTTTTATCTGTTTAAATTATATCACAAAAAGCAAAAAACTTCAAAAGTTACAGGATAAATAAAAAAGCTGTATTTAATACAGCTTTTATTTTTTTTAAAATGTTTGCATAAGAGCTTGGTTTTCACGAATTGTGAACAAGATGTTCTTGTCGTCATCACCAAGAATATGCTTAAAATCTTTCAAAGCTGAGGCGTTAGAACCTGCTGGAGCCTTTTGAAGACGATAAGCCAACGCTGAAGATGTTTCAGTAGGTGTGCTGATTTCGTCAGAACTCAAAAGTTCAACAAGTTTGCGAACGTTGTTTTCAACTTTGAATTTAATCGGAGATGTGTCCTCCGTAGCCTTCAACAACAAATAGTACTGCTGGAATGGATCCAAGCTGTTGTACTTGTTGATTGCTGATTTCTTGAGTTTGGCGTCTTTTTCATCACCGAACAACTCTTCAAGGGTCATCAACTTATCAAGTTGGTTCATTGTGGCGATAATGGTAGCTCCACATTCGTCACCAAAGAATGACTTGATGGTCATTTGAGCCCACTCTGCTTTCATACCCATTTCTTGCATTTCTTCTACTGCATAAAGATAGTTAGAACACTTCTCGATGGTACGGTTTGTTGCCAAACGGATATCATCGTCTACCTTTTTGAAGTAGAGTCCTGGGTTTTGCTTGAAAGCACTGAAGAGGTAAGGATGGATATTTGACAATCCCTTTTCGTTAACTCCCTTAGCCCAATCCATAAATCCAGCGTAATCTTCTGCAAGGATATAAACGGCACATCGGGTGATAACCGCCTCCTCGATCGGATGTGTTGGACTATCCGAATCCTCGAACCCTGGAATATCTGGCCCTGGGTTACCCGCAAGGATGAAGAACACACGGTTCTTGTCAAACATAACACCGTTTGGTGTACGTCCGGCTTGAATGAAGTTCATCCAAGTGCGCTGATCCCCTTGGTTGAAGGAGCTGATTTCATCAATCAAGAAGAAATAGTCCAATCCTTTATTTGCTGGGTCATCAAGAAAACGTTGCATTTTCTTGATCTCTGGCAAGTTGTCGATCTTCAAGTGATCCCCATCTTTCTCACCGGCCATAGTGTCAATGTAAGGCATTGACAACGTTTCTTCCGGAGTACCAGAACCGTCTACGATTGAGTAGCACTCCTTCCAGTCACGACCGTGTTTGCTACCGAGAACTTTATTTAGTTGCCATTCGGCAAGCTCTTTGAGCTTCTTCTCGATAACGACGGTCTTACCGATAGCTGGGCGACCAAGGATCATCATTGGTTCCTTGGCGAAGAATAATTTAGGGATTTCCGTAATCAATTCGTTGATAGTAATGTATTGCATTAAATTTACCTTCTTTCTGTGCTGCTTTTGCAGCTGTTTTTTATATTTTCAAAATTATATAATCTTTCTAAAATTGAGAAATAAAAAAAGAGGATTAGTTATCCCCTTTTTAAATTACAACAACCCATCACGCTTCAATCTTTTAATTTCGGCTAAAGCATTGTTTATTTTTTCCCGATCAATATTGGAATATTGTTTGGAATATAGTAGTGATAGATCTGGCACTATCACAACATCAGTTTTAATTAACTTCGTTTCTTTTTTAGTTTCCATTTTTGTCCTTCTTCCCGAGCTCAAAGCTCTTTAATTTTTATTTTTAATAATTATAAGAAATAAATCGAGATAAAGAAAAAAGAGGATGGCTCATCCTCTTTTAATACATTTAAAACATTGAGTAAAAGTCTTTGTTATCATCAACGATGATAACCTTGACTCCTCTTTTATTAAATTTAGTTCCGTTTGGTAACATACCAAACTTTAAAAGTTTAATCAGAACGTCTCTGTTTTGTTCTGATAAACTACTAGGAGATTCAATTATCACATTGTAATTGACACCTCCAACATTACCAATTTTTTCATCACTTAAAAAATCAACTAATGAAGAAATTGTATTTGGATATTCTACTACTACATTACCGCTTCTGAATGTAGGAAGTAGGAATTGCTGTTCTGATAACAATCGGCAATCAATCGTCATCAATAGTTTTTCAACATCAACCTGACCTAATCCCATCAGGTTAAACTTTGAACTTAAATCGTTCAAAATTACATTCTTTAACAAGTTCAGCTGACCCACTCCAACTTGTTGTTGAATGAAGACCGGCTTCTTATTCAGAAGAATATCTAATTCCTCTTCTGAGTAGCAGTTACCGTTAATTAAACCCATCCACTGGATTCTCACAGCCTCATCCATTTCGGCCATTTCATCAACAAAATCAAAATTATTCATTTTTTCTCCTTCTTTGCCAAACATCTATGTTTGGATTTTTTAATTTTTAAAATTATATAAAATAAACCTTTGAAAGAAATAAAAAAGAGGATGAACCATCCCCTATCTTTATTTTTCAAAGACAAGACAGATATTGTCCATATCTTTGTAGGTATCTTTAAAGTTATCAACGATAACCTTCAAAGCACCATCGATGTCATTGTTAATACACAAGACGAGAGTAGTACCCTTATTAATTGGGTAATTGTAGTCTCGTGCTAACAATGACAATTTGTTTTTGAGGTGTAGAGCGATTTCTTTATCTACACCATAATATGGGGTTTCCCACTCGAAACTGTCAACTTCGAACTCAAGAGAACCTTTTGAGATGAAGTCCAGATGAGTATAAAACCCTTCATATTCCAACTTGTCAACTACTTTGTAGACATCTTCATTTTCAAAAATCTTCATTTAATTTCCTTCTTCCCGAGCTATTAGCTCTTTTTATTTTATTTCTAAAATTATATACTCCTAATCAAAATCAAAAAACAAAAAAAGAGGATTAACAATCCTCTTTTATTTAGTAGCTTTTTTTGCAGCTTGAGCTTTTTGCTCTTCAGCTAACAACAGAGCCACTTGTTCTAGAGGTGTTGCCATCTCCGCAACAACCGGGCGAGACAACAACGCCAACATAGCCATTTCGTTCATATTTTTCCTTCTTTCCACTGACATTATTTCAGTCAGATTTTTTTTAATCTGTATTAATTATAGATTAAAAATCTTACTTAAACAAAAACAGAGGGGGTAATCCTCTGTTATAGATTTAGCTTTTCGGAAACTTTTCTGAAAATGTTCCATCCTTGGACGTTCTCTTTTACTTGTTCTAGAATACTCTGTCTAATATTCGGACTTAAATCGTATAGACTTTCAATGAAATCATCCACCTCATCTTCTGTATCTTTTAAAGGAAATGGAATTTTGCCCTTACTACTAATGATCGAATCAGAGATTGCGTTTTGCAGAATTTCCTCCACACCTTTATTTCTGAAAATATCGCTAAGTTCAACGCCGTTCATCTCAAGGATGATATCCACATCATACAATGCTTTTGGTATTTTTTTAACACCGGAACGACTAGCTAAAAATCCCGAGTCGATATCAACCAGCGTTAATTGGTTAGATATTAAGTTATATCTAAAATTAACTACAAAAGACTCGCCGGTTCTGTACTCTGGGATCGTGTGTCCCTTTTCCATCACACATTCAAGTGTGTTATTCATTGCTAAAGAACGACAGGAAACGTTGATATAGTTAACAAATTCCTTTTGTATTTGAGGGATATCATTCTTGGACATCAACATCCCCATTAATTTCTTATAATCGGATAGTTTAGAATCACTACCTCTACTTACTGTAATTACCACAGCAACCCTCTTTCTACTGGATTAACTCTAGATTAATTATTTTCTTAAATTATAAGAGGAGCTTTCTGCCGTCAG
>ERZ773180.689-NODE-689-length-19324-cov-16.511028_pt1 | contig 19324 bp, 11 predicted proteins | sample MGYA00511080_ERZ773180 | MGnify/ENA primary metagenome ERZ773180 (study PRJEB29015, sample SAMEA2738175) | human oral metagenome | biome: human oral; feature: human-associated habitat; material: saliva | place: China | collected 2178 ...
CGGCGTTCTGCACGGCCAGCGTGATCAGCAGGGCAACCGTGAGCGCCCCGCCGACTATTCCGCCGTGGTCCCGGGTGTCGTTAGTCCTCATGATGCGATTGTGTACCCTTGGGGACGCTAAATAGACGAATCGGTCGATTATTTGACGCATCTCGCACGTCGCAGGGGCTGACGTGCGTACATGTGCACTGGTGGGCAGTGCTCCTGACGCGCAAACGCCTCGACCGAGCTCACTCCCCGTCTGCGCGTGCCTCCAACGCGTCCGCCGCGGCCTCGATGTCCTCTAGTGGCGGGCATGAAGGCGCCACGGCGTTGCCCGACGCGGCGAGCACTTCGGCACAGTTAGCCAGCAGGACAGAACGCTCGAACGGCGTTCCTAGAGCAAGGGAGGCGGCCAGGACCCCGGAGTAGACGTGCCTCGCCTCGGGTAGGTCGGTCTTGTTCGTGGAAGGCGCCGGAATGTGGGTGGATGTGGACCACACGAAGCGTCCTCTGCCATGCGTAGGTCTGCCGATGTAGGCACCGGCGGTGCCCGTACGGATAATCGAATGGCTATCGAACAGTCTGCAGATTTCCTCCGCCGCCCCGTCCGGGGTGCGGCAAGCATCGAAGGCGGATCGGTCACCGACGACACTCGTGCCGAGGCTGCTGGCCTCCTCCTGTGTCATCACGAGGACAACATTGTCGGAGCGCAGCCCGAATGGCGTCCGAGCAGCCCTGGACGGGTCAACAACAATGCGCACATACTCGGGGAGGGCCAGCAGTGCTTCCGTCGCTGGCACGGAGTTCGGGTGGGTTTTACCGTAGCCTGTTCCCACTAGTGTCCCGTCAATGTAGAGCACGTCCGAGGGGCCCAGAGTCTGGGCGACCTCAGCCCAGCCGCGCCGTGGGGCGGCGTATTCGGCACCGTTGGTTGTGATGGTGTAGTGCGCCCCCGCGTTGTCGGTGATCGTCACTTGGTAGCCGTTGTCCATGCCGGGTACGCGCGGTCCCGCGTCAACGATTCCCTCGTGTCGCAGACACTCTTCGATGAGCGAGGCATGGGGACCTTCGCCGATTGGACTCAGGGACACGGCCTCGACTCCCATGCGCCGAGCGGCGCGCAGGACCTCAATGTTCCCGGTCAAGCGCATCCCCTCATCGTCGGCCCACACGTCCCCTCCCGCCTCGGGGAAGGAAGCTGTGCGTAGCGACTGGTTGAGCACGAGCTGCCCCATGAAGATGAGATGCCCAGCTGGAGCATCGCCGCGCACGGGACCGAGTGGGGTCGGTGGGGACACCTGTTCGAACAACGACTGGCGCGTGCGCAGGGAAGAACCGGGTTCCTCGAAAGATGAGGGGCCGGAGGGGGCGATCTCCAGCTCGACGTATTCGGCCTGTTCGCGCGGATCGCCGGGGGCAGGTGGATGCAGCGCGACGAGCTCACGGGCGACAGCGGACAGATCAATGTTATTGACCTCTTCCACGGCATCCAGGGGGTCATCTCGAAACGCAGAGGCCCCGAGGACGGATCCCATCAGGGCAGCAACAAGTGCACTGCACGAGGTGGTGTCGCCTCCCAGGCGAGCGACGTAGGGTGAAAAACCTAATAGGACATGAAGAGTAAAGGCGAGCGCGAAAGGAACGATCTGTGTGGGGGTCGAGGGGTGCCCGAACGCCTTGGTGAACTCGGAGAAATACATGGATCGCTGGCACGACACAAGGTTCGCCGCGCGTCGCGTCGTCGCCAGCACGTCAGGCTCTGCACTCCAGGATCCCCGCTGTTCCATGGACGCCACGTAGTTAACGGTCTCCCACAGGACGCCCTCGATGTCCATGGGTCGAGAATCTGGCCAGTCGAGGCCGATCGAGATGAAGGCGGCGATCAGCGCGGCCGCCTGGAACTCCTGCCGCGTTGTGGGCCCCTCCGCGCATGCCTCCCATACGGCGTCCGCAAAGGTCTCGGGATCCTGTGTCGAAGTTGCGATACCGACGGGAATCGCGCGCAGCACGCAACGTCTCGCGTGCGTGTGATCCGTTGGAGAGTGAGCGCCGTCAGCGGCGACCGGGAAGGAGAACGATCCACCCAGCAGGGCCGAAGCCTCGGCTAGGATCTCGCGGGTCACCTCCGTGACAGTACCCGCGGGCGCGCCCGGCATCGTGGTGTGTGAAGCGTCTGCATCAATTAGTTCTCTGAAATCGCCGTAGACGCTCGTGATCTGCTCGGGGGTCATGCCGCAGGTCGGCATGGCCAGCGCGTCGCCGTACGCAGCGCCCACCAGCACCGCGTGGGCGCGCTCAGCGCGTGTGTCCATGTTGCTTTCTCCTATTCTGCAGCCGCATCCGCGGCGAGTGCGTCTGCCGCGGCCTCGATCTGGCTGCGCGTCGGGCACGAGGCCGGGCCGGGCATGGTCGAGGCCAGAGCATCCGCGCAATTCGCCAGAAGGATGCACCGTTCGAGTGTCTGCCCCTGAGCGAGGGCGGCCGCCATAACACCCATGGAGGTGTGCAGCGCCCCGCGCAGATCAGTGGAGACAACCGTGGGGGCGGGGAATCGGGTGACCTCCCCGTCGGACGAATACTTCTCGTGCACCGCACGTGCGAGGTAGGACTCATGTGTCTGACCGCGGTTCAGCGCGTATTGATGGAAATCCCTCTGGACTTTCTTCGCACCCCATCGAGGATTGTTTGTGCAATCGTCGCCGGGCTTCTCGTGCGTGATGCTCCGGCACAGGCTCTCCGCCGCGTCATACCCCACCATGATCAGGACGTTATCGTTGGGAAGGGAGCGTTGACGGACGTGTCCATGTGATGCGTCGAGGACGACGCGTACGTGTTCGGGCAGGTGGGCGAGTGCATGCTCGCATGCCGCCAGAACGGCCTGAGATTGAATGCCGCCATCGACGTACAGCACATCCGAGGGACCCAGCGTGCGGATCGTCGCATCCCACGCGTCTTCGGGCATGTCCGTCATGCCCGAGCTCATACTCGCACCGTCCTGTTTCACGGGGGGCGACAGGAAGCCGTTATCGCACCCGGCCACGCGCGGACCAGCGTCGATAATCCCCTCGCGCGCCAAGGCCACGGAGATGATCGAGGCACGCGGCCCCTGCCCGATCGGGCTGAGGGAGACGACCTCGACCCCCATCGCGCGGGCGGCGCACATCGCCGTGAAGGGCAGCGCGAGGTGGATATCCTCGCGGGTAGTCCACTCGTCCTCGGCGGGCGCTCCCTCGTCCGAGGAATGACGGTCGAATCGGAGCAGAAGCTCGCTCATGACGACGACTCGTCCCACCGGTGCTTTGCCGCGGGCGGGTCCCAGCGGGGTCGGTGTGCTGTCAGGCTCGAAGGGGGCGAATCGGTTGAGGAGATCAGAATCCGGGTCTTCGAAGGAAGACGGCCCGCTCCTCGGCGGACGATCGGGAGCAAGCCCCGCCGCTCGACGGATCCACTCAAGGGGAGTGTGCGCGGACAGCGTCAGGAGCTGGTCGGCGATCCCCAGCACGTCGATATGCGAAACTCCCGCAACGGGGATGACGTCGAGGTCCCGCAGCGCGCTATGCGTATCGCACACACCGGCCAACGCCGCAGAGACTGCGTCGTACAGCGCGGGGTCACCACTCTCCTCTCGGAACGCTGGGGGCAATTCCTTCGCCCAGAGATAGAGGGCCCGGAAGAAGGCGAGGGGAATAATCCGGTGAGAGGGGGAGATGTCGGCGAGCTTGACCATGAGGGTGCCCGTTCGCACTCGGACGAGAGGAGAGTGCGAGTTCGCCGCGACATTGAGGGCACGCCTGGTCGCAGTAAGGACATCGGGCCCCTCCTGGCGCTCTCCGCGTGGCTTCATCGCAGAAACGACATCAACGGCATCGCACAGGGTGATGGGGGAGTTTTCCCGATTATTGATAAGCAGAGACACCGCTGCGGCAAGGAGCGCCGCAGACTGGAATTCGTTGCGATTCGTACATCCGCAGGCGACCCACACGGTCTCGGCCAAAGCCTCGGGGTCGATCGTCGACATCGCGATGCCGATGGGGATCGCGCACAGAAGTCGGTCGCGAGCGCTTCCGGCCGGGGCGCTCCATTGACCCGAACGTATGGCGTATACGCTGCCCGGGCCTCGTCGCAGCTGGTTGGCGACGGTCAGTGCCGACCGCATCATGTCCGAGACCGTGCCATCCGGCGAGCCGGACGCTGCCTCATTCGCTGCGTCCGCGCGAACCATGCTGGCCAGTGCCCCGAGCGCGTAGGGAAGTCGTGGATCCATGTGTTCTCTCCTTCTCAGGCCAGGTCGCGTGCCAGCAATTCGTCGGCGGCCGCCTCGATGGCGTCTCGCGCGGACAATGAGGTGGGGGTCGCCAGGGCGGCCGCGCAATTGGCGAACAAAATCCCCCGCTCAGGCTGCATGCCGAGCGCGAAGGCCGCCGCTAGGGTGCCGGAGTGGACCCCTGAGGTCTGCAGGGCTTGTTTCAATGTCAACGAAGAGGCCGGGACGCGCGTGAGCGCAGGTCGGATAACTCGCTGATCGTCACGCGTGGGACGCGCGAAACACACCTCGCCACTATCTGCACGCACGGCGACGTGTCGTTCGGTCAACAGCGACAAGGCTGAGGCCTGATGCTCGAGCGGAGCCCTGTGGTCATAGAGGGGGGAGGAGTAGGGTCTCCCTGCTCTGAAATGCTGGAAGAACTCACTGTCATAGGCCCATCGTGAGGCACGCACCGAGATGATGAGGTTGTCGAGGGGGAGACCTGGCACGAATCCCTCGTGCGAAGAAGCATCGAAGACAACGCGGGCGTGCTCAGGGAGCCACCGCACAGCTTCGCTCAGCGCATGTGCGTAACGCTCGTCGGCGAGGAGCGCCCCGTCGATGAATAGTACGTCCGAGGGACCCATTGCAGCGATAACTTCTGCCCACGTGCGGGCTGCATGATCAGGCAGAGCGATGTTCGTCGAAATGTTCAGGTCCGGGCCGTCCTCAGAGGAGGCACGCAGCCGGTATCGATTGTCGTCTCCTTCGAGGCGGGGACCGGCGTCAACGATGCCCTCAAGCTCCATGGCCTGTGAGATCAAGCCGGCGCTCGGACCCCGTCCGAGCGGGCACAGCGAGACGACCTGTACCCCCATACGCCGCGCCGCAACCAGTGCGCTGAAGGTGCCTCCCGGTGACTGTCCCAGGTCCCGTGCCCAGACATCACTACCGCGGTTTGGGTATTCCTCGGTGAGCATGTCGTGATCGATGAGGAGTTCACCGAGGAAGAGCACTCGGCCGGGCTTGGGCCTCCCGCGCAGGGCGCCGAGAGGAGCGGGAGGGGCGACGGGCTCGAAGGAGCTCTGTCGGGAGCGGAGGGAGGAGGCCAAGTCGATGAACGAAGCCCGGGCTGGGGGTACGCAAGACGAGATCTTCTTATCCGCGTCGGGGACATCGTCCGGGTAGGGTACGCGCTTTGAGAAGTATTGTTCTGCGAAGTGCGTCAATTTCCCTGAAAAGGCGGCGTCGACCCGCGCGGACCCGTAGGGTTCAAAGAAATCAGCACCCCGAACGGAACCGACCAAGGCGCCCATGAGGGCCATAATGGCGTGCTTTTGTGAGCCAAGGCGAAGAGGAGCAGAGAGAAGGCGACTGTCCTGATAGTGCGAGGCCAGAGCAAAGGCCAGAGGGATGAGCTGAGTGGCTGAAGCGGAGGCCCCGATCTGCTCAACCAAAAGGTCGATAGGGGAGTTGGCATGCTCGTTGATTCCGCACGCCGCGTTCAAAGCTCTGCGCGTTGTTGCCAGCACGTCTGGTTCCGGGCTCCATGAGCCATACGACTCCAAGGAGGCCGCAAGGTTGACGGACCGGATGAGCGTTTCCTCGACGCGGAAGTTCGCGCTGTCAATGCCCAGAGAGATTGCCGCCGCTACCAGGGCGGCCCCCTGAAACTCCTGACGTGTTATGTCGGAGAGCGCACAGTAGTCCCACACAGCGTTCGAGAATGTCTGGTGGTTGCCGGTCGGTGTCGCAATGCCTGCTTTGATGGCGGAGATGATCAGATCGTACGTTCGACTGCGGCTCCCGCTGAAGGACGCTTCGACGGGATTTCCGTTGGAATCGTCGGCTGTGAGCAGCGTGAGAATGCGTTCGCTGATACTTGTTGATTCCTCGATAGGATCACCGATTGTGTCTGCTGCGATCGCGTGGCCGAACGTCAGGCCTACCATTGCCCCGCAGGCCCGGTTGAAACGAAGATCCATCGGTCATCCCTCCTGTGCGGCCAGCGCGTCGGCGGCAGCTTCTATCTGGTCACGTGTCGGGGACGAGGCCGGGCCAACGACCGTCGACGCCAGAGCGCCCGCGCAGTTGGCGAGGAGAAGCGCCCTCTCCATGGGGATACCCTGCGCGAGGGAGGCCGCCAGGACACCGGAGTGCGCGTCCCCCGCGCCGTTCGTGTCGATTGCCTCAACCCTCGGTGTCGGTATCGCTGTTACGCCATCGGTGGTGTTCACTGCCGGCTGTGCGGACATGCAAACATAGGCGCCCTGTGCGCCTGCGCGCACGAGAACGGGACGATGCAGCAGGCTGGCCATCGCACGCGCCGCTTCGCGAGGCTCACGGCAATGGTCACGAACGCTCGCCTCACCTCTCTGGTGAGCGATCTCCTGGGCCTCCCTATGGTTCATCGACACGATGACCCCGTCGGTGGGCAGTCCGTCCGGGATGCCGATCACGGGGGAGACGTCCAGGATGACACGCACACCCTCGGGCAGGGCGCGCAGCGCTGCTTCTGCGGCCTCCCGGTTCGCTGGGTGATCCATGAGGTAACCGTCGACGTAGAGCGCATCATGAGGGGTCATGGTTCGCGCAAAGTCCGCCCACGCGTTCGCGGGTGCCATCGTCTCGGCTCCCTTTGTGGAGATGAAGGTACGTTCGGCTCTGCGATCGATCAGAGCAACGCAGAAGCCGTTGTCCACCCCCTCCACTCGGGGACCGGCGTCGACGATTCCTTCGCGCGCGAGGGCCTGCTCGATCAGCGAGGCGTTGGGGCCCTCGCCGATTGGACTGAGGGAGATGGCCTCGGCCCCCATGCGGCGTGCCGCCACGAGCGCGTTCAAACCGCCACCCACATGGGGTCCCTTGTCGGTCACCCACTTGGTGTAGGTTCCGTAGAACTCCGTCGTCATCGTGAATACACGGTCCACGAGGATCTGCCCCATGAGGACGACGCGGCCCGCAGGGTCCTTGCCGTTGGTGGTTCCATGATCGCTGGGGATATGCGGTTCTGTGGAGTCGTCGTCCCTCGTTTTCTTTGAGACACATTCCCGCCGTTCGACGAGGCGTTCGGCCAGGGGAGCCAAAGCCGGGTGGGAAACCTTCTCGATCACGGCAAGGTTGTGCGCAGAGAAGCGTGTGTCCCCATAGGTCGCGCCGAAGATGGATCCGGCAATCGCCGAGATGATACCTGCGTCTCCCCCAAGGGACACCGACTTGAAGGGAGAAAACCCGTCGGCATAGCGTGCGATGAGGGCGAAGGCAGCAGGAACTGCCTGTGTCGGATGCGCGGACGTGCCGATCGAGCCGCGCAGGTGCTCGTGCATGTTGTCACGGAAGCTACGGACGACGTCGAGCGCCTTGCGCGCCGCCTGCAGCACGTCAGGATCGCTATTCGAGGAGCCACGCGGGGGAAGAGCCGCCACGTAGTTGATGGCTTCTTCCAGGTAGGAAGCGATGCCTGGGAGCCAGTAGTGTTTCCTGTCAATGCCCAACGAGACCGCTGCGGCGACCAGAGCGGCCGCCTGGAACTCCTGCTCGGTGACGTTCTCGTTTCCACAGGCCTGCCACACGGCTTCCGCGAAGGCCTCGGGATCTGTCGTCACGGTCGCGATGCCCACCGGAATAGCGCGCAGGACGTAGCGAGAGCCTGCGAGCTCGTCACCCGTACGTGTTCCGGCATCGCCCTCGGGTGGGAAACCATCGTCCGAGAGCAGCGCCAACGATGACGACAGGACCTCGCGCGTGATCTCCGTGAGCGTCCCGGCGGGCGCGCCCGGCATGGTGGGGTGCGAGGCATCGGCGTCCATCAGCCTCCGTCGCGTCTTGTAGTGTCTCTCAATCTGTGTGGAGGACATGCCTCGGACGGGCAGCGCAACCGCGTCAGCCACGGCGACCCAGGCCAGCGCCTCGTAGGCGTGGGTGCGGCGCTCGAGCTCAACATCGTCTCGCTCTGTCAGGGTGCGAGCCGCGGCCTCGATCTGTTCGCGCGTGGGGCACGAGGACGGACCGGGCATCGTCGAGGCCAAGGCCCCCGCGCAGTTCGCAAGGACGATGCTTCGCTCTATCGTGTTCCTCTGAGCGAGGGTTGCCGCGAGGGCCCCCGTCCAGACGCTGTAAGACCCGTCGTGGTCGGTGGACACGACGGTGGGGGCTGGGAAACGGGTCCGTGGCTTGCTCACCTTGTCCGTCGCGTGTCGCGGTCGAGCGAGGAAAGACTCGTACATCGTCGTGCTGATGAGCGCGGAGCGCTCGAAGAGGGACAGGATGAAACTCGCGGCCTGATGGGGGACGCGGGAGGCGTCGAAGGCGGTGCGATCGGACATGAATCGCTCACCCAAAGGCTGTACCGACCGCTGGTCCAGTACCGTCAGTACGCTATCGTTGCGAACATTACGCGGACCGATGAATGCTCCCGACATGTCTTGGATCACTCGCACGTGCTGGGGGAGGTGAGCTAGCGCATGCTCGGCCGCCGCTAGAACAGGCGGATTGGTTTCGATCCCCGCGTCGATGTAGAGCACGTCGGAGGGGCCCAAGGTGCGGATGACCTCGTCCCATGCGTCCCGTGGCATGCCGGTGATTGTTTCTGTTTCGCCTGGTCCGAACTTTCTGGTGATGGGCGATATGAACCCGCTATCGTATCTCGCGATGCGAGGGCCAGCGTCGACGATCCCTTCGCGTGCCAGTGCATCAGTGATGACCGAGGCGCGCGGGCCCTGCCCGATCGGGCTCAGAGAGATGACCTCGACCCCCATGGCGCGCGCCGCCCGTATGACCGTGAAGGGGCGTGAGAGATAGACACCCTTTCGGGTGGCCCACTCGTTCCCGGCGGGAATGGGGTCCTCCTCGGAGCCCCGGTCGTATCGAAGCATCAGTTCGGACATGACGATGACCCGCCCAGACGACGCCTCTGCAGCGTTGGAATCCTGCAGTTCATCGGAGCTCGGGCCATCGACAGTGGCGTGGGTGGACACACCAGATTCAGAGGCCTCGAAGGGGGAAGGGTCATGCCTGGGCACGCGCGCAATGGAATCGCCCAGCGCTCGACGGATCCACTCGATGGGAGCGGGAGGATGCAGTTCGAGGAGCTGACCGGTGATCCCCAGCCAATCCGGCTGAGCGCCCTCAGAGCATTGCGCCAGATTGGGTTCTGGGAGCACGCCGGTTGGCTTGAAGATCCCAGAAAGCGTCTCTGCAACCGCCTCGCACAGCGCCGGTGAGCCGCTCAGCGCGAAGCACTTCGAGGCCTCGTCGGCGCCTTGTGGAGAGGCAGCCAAGAAGAAAGCGAGCGGAACGATCCGGCTGGAGGGATCACAGTCCGACAGCGTTTCCCGAAGTACAGGCGCGGGCGACGAGCGCAGATCCGATTGGGTGTTGGCGACTGCCTTCAGAGCGCGCTGGGCCACCTCGAGCACGTCCGGGCCGCTGTCTGTTTCGCCGCGTGGGGGCATCGCGCTCACGACATCGACGGCGTCCCACAGGGGGTCGGTGTAGGAAAGAGGACGGGTACGGATGCGGGTATTGATGCCGATGGACACCGCGGCGGCGAGAAGCGCGGCGGACTGAAACTCGTTCCGGCTCGTACACCCGCACACACGCCACACGGTCTCGGCGAATGCCTCGAGGTCAACCGTCGACAGTGCGATGCCGACCGGTATTGCGCACATGAGACGAGCATCAGCGCTCGCGGTGGTGGGTAGCTGCGTCCCTGAGTGGGTGGTGCAGTCCTCCCCCGGTGCTCGCAGCAGCTGGAGGGCAACGGCCATCGCTGACGTTGTGACCTCGCAGCCAGGCCCATTGGACGCCTCGAGCGTGTCCGAATGTGCTGCGTCTGCGCGGGCCAAGCCTGCCAGCGCCCCGAGAGCGTAGGGGAGTCGTGGATCCATTCTCGTTTCTCCTTGTTAGGCCTGATTGCGGGTCAGAAGATCGTGAGCGGCCGCCTCGATAGTGTCTCGGGCGGACAATGAGACGGGGGTCGCCAGTGCAGCCGCGCAATTGGCCAGGAGGATCCCTCGTTCGGCACTCATGCCCAGTGCGAGGCAGGCTGCCAGCGTTCCGGAATGAACGTCCGCCATCCGCTCCGCTCTGAACGCCGGATTGATCGAAGGCCCCGCAACCCGTGTGAGAGTGGGGGACAGGATACGGGCGTCATCGAGCGTGGGGCGCGCGAACAGCGCATCATTGTCGTCAGTGCGTGCGACGATGTGGCGCGCGCTGAGCAGGCTCAGAGCGCTCGCCTGCTGCTCGGGCTGGTCGCGGTAAAGCGCGAGAGGCGACTCTGCGTTGAAGTGCTCCCTGAACGTCGCGTGGTGGCTGATTCGTAGCGACACGAGGACGTTGTCGAGAGGGAGATTATTGGGGACACCCTCGTCCGATGCCCCGTCGAATACGACGCGCACGTGTTCGGGAAGTCCTCGCAGGGCCTCGTTCAGGGCCTGTGCCGTGGCGTCATGGCCCATGAGCGCCCCATCGATCCATAGAACGTCCGAGGGCCCCAGGGATTCGACGGCTTCCGACCACCCGCGCGATGCTAGGGAGGGCATCGGATTCCTCGTCGAAAGGGTCAAGAACCAGCCGTTGTTGGGGGTCCCGCGTGGGATCATGCGGTATCCCTCGTCGGCAGAGAACTGAAGGCGGTAGCCGTTGTCCACTCCGCTCAGGTGAGGGCCGGCGTTGACGATATTCATGCGTCGCAGCGCCTGCGTGATGATACGCGCGTTGGGTCCCTGCCCGATGGGGCCGAGCGACACGACCTCGGCTCCCATATGGCGAGCCGCCGCCATGGCCCTGAACATGCCGCCCGCAGTCCGTCCCTGGTCCGACGCCCACACGTGTTCCCCGAGTTTCGGGTACTTGTGTGCGTGCATGAGATGGTCGGCAAAGAGCTCACCGAGGAAAACAACGCGTCCGGGCTGAGAGTCGCCGCGGAGTGCCTTGAGAGGCATGGGTGGGTTGAGGGGCTCGAAGTAGCGCTGGCGCGTGCGCTGGCCAGAATTGTCATCCTCGAACGAGGAGGGCCCCGACGGAGCGGCCGTGTCCGAGGCGTCAGCGTCGCCGGGGTAAGGCACGCGCTTTGCGAGCAGGTCACGTGCGCTTTGCTTGAAGTCCTGCGTGAACACCTCCTCAACCGGGGGGTACGCGTAGGGGCGCAGGAAACTCACGCCGCGAACCGCGCCGACCAGTGCGCCGGCGATGGACAGGATCGTGTGCGCTTGGGGGCCGAGGTGTAGGGGAGAGGCCAGGAGGCGGGGGTTCTGGTAGCGGGAGGCCAGGGCAAAGGCCATGGGAACGATCTGCGAGAGCGAATCGCCCGCACCGATGTGCTCGAGGAGACGTTCGAGTGGGGATTCGACGTACTCGTTCATGTCGCTGACGATGTTCAGCGCCCTGCGCGTCGCGGCCACGACGTTAGGCTCCGGGCTCCACTCTCCGCGTTCCTCCAGCGACGAGGCGATATCGACGGCTTTCACCAGAACATCGGCCACGCGGAAGTGCGGACTGTCGAGGCCGAGTGACACAGCGGCGGCAACGAGGGCTGACGCCTGGAATTTCTGGCGCGTTGGCTCAACCATCAGGTGGTTGTTCCACACGGCGTCTGCGAAGACCTGACGTCCCTTTGTCGGGGTGGAGATGCCGACCTGGACGCCGCCGATCAGTAGTGCGTACGGGTGTTTGGTGGGGGCCAACAGTGACGGCAGTGTCGGCGGCTCCGCCGATTTGTCGACTGTCAGCAGCTCGAGAATGGCTTTGCACACGCTTGTAGCGTTGGTACTTTCCTCGCTCGCGGTATCGACCCCGAGCGACCGACCGTAAATGAGTCCGGCCATCGCCCCGTGGGCGCGATCAAAACGTGGATCCATGTCAGTCTCCCGATTCACTCAGCGCGTCGGCCGTGGCCTCGATCTGGCTGCGCGTCGGGCACGAGGCCGGGCCGGGCACGGTCGAGGCCAGGGCACCCGCGCAGTTGGCTAGCAAAAGTGCCCGTTTGAGCGCAACGTCCTGTGCGAGGCAGGCAGCCAGGACGCCCGAGTGGGAGTCGCCCGCGCCGTTTGTGTCGGCTCTTGTGATGCGCGGGGTCGGGATGTGGAAGGTTGACAGGCCGGCTGCGCCATCGGCTGGTGCGAAGTACGCGCCACTCTCATCCTTGCGGACGAGAACGTGATGCCCGAGCCTGGCGGCCAGGGCTGTCGCTGCCTTATCTGCTGGTAGCCAGGAGGGGAACTTTCGTTCCTCGTCGGGAATCCTCTTCCACAGGTCCTGCGACTCATCGTAATTCATGGAAATGATGGTGTTCGAAGGCAAACCATCAGGAATCCCGACGACGGGGGAGACATCCAGGACCACGCGTACTCCCTCAGGGAGGACGCGCAGCGCGTTGTCGGCCGCCACCTTGTTGGACGGATGATCCATGAGAGATCCGTCGATGAACAGCACATCGCCCGGCTTCATCGTGCGCACGACATCGGCCCACGCGTTCTCGGGGGCCATCGTCTCGGCGCCCTTCGTGGCAATGATCGTGCACGTGCCGTTGCGCGAGACGAGCGCGGTGCGGTACGCGTTGTCGCAGTCTTTCACCCGCGGGCCAACGTCGACGATTCCCTCGCGCGCGAGGGCAGCCTCGATCATCGAGGCGTGGGGTCCGGTGCCGATCGGGCTGAGGGAGACGGCCGTGGCTCCCATTCGGCGTGCCGCCGCGAGAACGCTGAAGCCCGCGCTGACGTGGAGGCCCTCGTCGTTGCCCCAATCAGAGCCGCCGCCGTATACCGGGCCGGCGCCCGCTAACACGTGGTCCACGAGGACCTGCCCCATGAGGACAACTCGACCCCCCACGGAATCGGGCGACGAGGCCGGGGTGGGTGCCTCGGGAGAAGCGGCTTCGCTCGAGTCCTCAGTCTTGGAGGCTGCGGGCGCGCTCGCGGCAGGCTCGTTAGCCGCACGCAGCTCCAACAGCTCGAGGGCGACGGACGGCAGGTCCAGGTGGGAGGCGAGTTCGACCTGGGCGAGGCCGCGGCCGACAAAGACCTCAAAGCCGAGGGCGGCGCCCAGGATCGCGCCCGCAATCGCGCCGATCGTGTCGGTGTCCCCACCGATGTTGGCGGCGTCCAGCAGCGCCTGCGGGGAGGGGTCGCGCGCGAGCAGCGCGAAAGCCATGGGGATCGCCTGCGCCGAGGCGACGGACGTGCCCACCTGCTCGACGAGGCACTCCAGGGACGAGGACGCGGGGTTAGCGACCAGCTGCATGGCCCTGCGCGTCGCCGCGACGACGTCCGGTTCGGGTGTCCATGCGCCGCGTGCAGGGAGGGACTCGACGTAGGTGAGGGCCTTCCACAGCAGGGACCTCACGTCCTCAGGAAACGTAAACGTGCGCTGTGCGTCAATACCCATGGACACGGCCGCCGCCACGAGGGCAGCTGACTGGAAGCCCTGTCGCGTCGCGTGCGTGACCCGGCACGAGGACCACACAGCCTCGGCGAAAGCCTCCGGATCCTCCGTCGAGACTGCGATGCCGATCGGGGTGACGCGCATTGCCGCGCCGTTCGTGGTCCCCGCACCGCCCACGGTCAGCGGGTCCTCGCCCGCGCGCACGCGCTCGAGCGCTGCCTTTGTGGAGGGGCCCAGCAGGTCGAGCGAGCCGCGCTCGATCATCGAATCCTCCCAGGCCAGCAGGGCGTGGGTGAACTCGACCGGATTGAGGGCCAGGCGACCCGAGGAGGAGCCCCGGCCTCGTACTAAGAGGGACGCGATCAAAAGAGCCTGTTCCGTGTCGTCCGTGACCGACCCAGCCGGCATCCCCGGCGCGTAGGGCTGCGAGGCGTCCCCGTCTACGAGTCCGGTAATGCGCCCGTACACCGCGCGGATCTGCTCCGGGGACATCTCCTGCGTCGGCATGCCCAGCGCATCGCCGAGAGCCAGGCCCGCCAGGGCGCCGTGCGCGCGAGAAAAACGAGGATCCATGCTGCACCTCCGAACGCGGGCGCGCGCCCGCAGATAGCGTGAACGCCCCGGAACGTTCCGAGGCGACCAGTAGGCCCAGGGGGACTCGAACCCCCAACCTACGGATTAAAAGTCCGCTGCTCTACCATTGAGCTATAGGCCCAGCAGCCCCATTGTAGGAGGAAGAAGTCCCCATGGCCCAATCGAAGATGCCGCGACGCCCCGCCATGCTCGACGCCGCCAGGGCTGACGCCATCGTCGGCGACGAAGATCCCGCGGCCACCGCCGCCGTCGCACACACCGCCGCCTGGGCCCTCATGGGCGTGGGCGACGAGACCTTCACCGACGCCGACGTCGCGCGCCTGCGCGAGACCGTGCGCACCGGCGGGGTCGACACGATCGCGCACGTGTGGTCGCGCAGCCCCGAGTTCACCCTCCCCGGCGCGCTGTGGCGCGTCTACCTGCTGCACGAGTGGTACCACCGCGACCCGCTCCTGGTGGCCGAGCGCTACGCCGAGGGCTCGCGCGCGCCCATCATCCAGGGCCTCGAGGCCCCCGTCGAGCTGCGGCCCCTGAGCCTCATCATGGAGGAGGTTGACTCGCTGCTGCGCGGCGACCTCACCGATGACGACCTCGAGTATGTGCTCAGTGAGGCCTCGCGGGCCATGCGCGTACTCGCCGCTGGCGAGGCCGGGGCCCTGTGGATCGAAGACCCCGCAGACCCGCTCGCCCACCGCGTCACGATGCGCCACTCCGCGCTGCTGGTTACCGCCGACGAGCTCGATGTCGCCGCGCGTGAGGCGGCCGTCGGCACCCTCGACTGAGCCCTCGTTCGCAGCGTCGGTGCTGATCCCGGCGTGCCCCGGACGGCCTCGTGGAAGGCCCGAGCCGGGGTGACGTGGCGCGCCCACCAGGGCACGGGCGCGTGCGGGCGACTACCCTTGTCCCTATGCGTCCGATGCCAGCCCCACGCCCCCAGCGACTCGTTCGCTCTGCGGGTGCACTCGTCTGGCGCTTCACGGACCCCGCGCGCGTCGCCGTCCCCGGCGAGCCCATTGACCCCGCGGACATCGAAGTTCTCATGGTCCATCGGCCGCGCTATCACGACTGGTCCTGGCCCAAGGGCAAGACCGAAAACGGTGAGTCCCTCGTCGCCGCCGCCGTGCGCGAAGTTGAGGAGGAAACCGGCCAGATCATCACGCTCGGCGCGCCCCTGACGACCCAGCGCTACCGCCTGGGCGGCGGGCAGACCAAGGAAGTCCACTACTGGGTGGGCACTCCCGTTCCCGCGGGCCACGCCTCCGAGCGCCTGCGCGCCCCCGTTGCGCGTGCCCCGCGCACCGAAATCGACCAGACCGCGTGGACCTCGCCCGAGCGCGCCGCCGACATGCTCACGCGCCGGGGCGACCGCCGACTCCTCGCCGACGTCGTCGCCCGCGCGCGCGAAGGCCGCCTCGTGACGACCACGCTCCTCATCCTGCGTCCCGGGCAGGGCCTCACCCCGCGCCTCGACGAGGCCGGGAACGCCCACGCTCCCACCTCTCCTTCCGCTTCTTCCGGCGGCTCCGCGGCACCTGCTGAGGCAGCGGTTCCTGCGAAGCCTCGCCCCGCGCCGACCCCCGCGATGGTGGCGTCCGCCGCGGCCAGGAGGGCCGCCCAGGTGGAGCAGGCCTCGGCGAAGAAGACCGAGACCGCGCCGGAATCCGTCGACCCGCCGCTCAGCCGATTCGGCGTGCGCCAGGCCTTCGACCTTATCGATCTGCTCTCCAGCTTCGGCGTGGCGCGCGCGTTCGCGTCGCCGGCAGCACGCTCGCGCCAGAGCCTCACCCCCTGGGCGTCGATGGGTGGGGGATCGGTGACGCTCGTCGAGTCTCTCGACCTGTCTGCCTCCGGCCCGGATGCGCAGGTCGATGTGGAGGCGCGCCTCGGACGCGTCCGTGCCTTTGCGGCCGAGCGCCTGCGTGAGCACGCGGCCCCCACGGTCCTGTCAGTCGCGGGCCCTGCGCGCGATGCCATCATCGAGGAAATCCGCGCCTACGCGTCGGCTCCCGTCGCCGGCGCTGAGGCCCCGCGCCTGAACGGTGGCCAGGTCCTCGTTGCGCACGTCGAACACGCCGGCGACGCCCCCACGGTCACCGCCCTCGAAACGCACGGCGTCACCACGAAGGACCCCGCTGTCCACGCGCGCAAGGCCTCCAAGAAGCACTGAGGCGGCCCGGCACAAGCCGAGCCGCGTCTGCTTCATCCGTGGGGCCGCTGCGCGGAAGAGTAACCATCGTTAACGTGCGATCCACATCGGTCGCCATCGCTGAAGAGAGAAGTAAAAAGTATCGGGTGGTGTGCGGCAAGAGGCCACGCACCACCCGATGACCTTTGCAGATTCGACGGACCCTACAGGCCCGATTCCTTCACCGATGAGGTGAGCTTCGAATGATCCAACGGACGCGCCAGGCACACGATCGAACGATCGTTTTGTGCCCACGAATCCTTCGTCGGGATCATCCACGTCGCGTCGAGAGACGAGGTCAGATAATCCGACCCCACGTACGCGTCGAACGCAGAAATGCACTCGGTCTCGGCCTGCCGGTTGAGCGCCTCGGCGCCCGGGAAATCCCCGTCCGGCGCGGATGCCAGAGCGAAAACCTCAGCGTCGTGCTCGCGCGTGCAGCTGGTCTTCTCGATCGTCGTCGCCGTGGTCGCGCTCTTATCCTCGGGCAGGAGGATGCACTGCCCGACCCGCATGTGCATGACGGACGAATCCGAGCATGCCGCGAGCGGGGCAGCGAGAAGAGCGGCGACCGCGGCCGTCGCGACGAGGCGACCACGCATCAGTGAACTCCCAGAGGCAGCGCCACGAGGAGGTACACGATGCCCGACACCAGCGCGGCGGCAGGTAGGGTGAGGAACCATGCGATGACGATGTTGCCTGCGACGCCCCAGCGAACCGCCGAGAAGCGCTTCGTGCACCCCACGCCCATGATCGCCGTCGACACGACCTGCGTCGTCGAGATGGGGGCGTGAATGACGTAGGAGCACAGGTACAGGATCGAGGAGGACACGGCCTCGGCCGTGAAGCCGCGAGCCGGATCCAGGTCGATGATCTTGCGGCCGATCGTGCGCATGATGCGACCGCCGCCGGCCATCGTGCCCAGTGAAATCGCCAGAGCGCCCGACACCTTCACCCACAGCGGCACGTTCATCTCGCCCGTGATGGGATCGAGGATGTTGTGGTGCTCGCCGTAGCCGCCGGCCAGCAGCGCCATGACGATGATGCCCATCGTCTTCTGCGCGTCCTGGATGCCGTGGCCCAGGGCCATGGCCGCCGAGGAGAAGCGCTGCCCGGCGCGGAAGCGGCGCATCGTGCGGTGATACTGCGCGTGACGCAGTGCCCACAGCACGATCTTCATGGCGATGTAGCCGATGACGAAGCCGATGATGGGGGAGGCAAACATCGGGATCACGACGTGGCTCATGATGCCCCACCAGTGCACGACCGTGCCGCTCATGAGACCCGCGCCGACCATGCCGCCGATGAGGGCGTGCGAGGAGGACGACGGGAGTCCGAACCACCAGGTGATCAGGTTCCAGATGCAGGCACCCAGCAGGGCGGCCAGGATGATGACCAGGCCCTTTTGCTGCATCTCCGGCAGGGGGGACTCGGCGTAGTCGCTGATCGAAATGATGCCCTTACCGACCGTCTTGGCGACGGCCGTGCCCATCATGGCGCCGATGACGTTCATCGTCGCGGCCATGAGGAGCGCCGCGCGAGGAGTCCACGCGCGCGTCGACACGGAGGTCGCGATCGCGTTCGCTGCGTCGTGGAAGCCGTTCGTGTAGCTGAAGAACAGCGCGACGACAATGACGACGCAGACGAGGATCAGATTGAGATCCACGGCTCAGGATTCCTTCAGTGCGAGGGACTCGATGATGCCTGCGAGTTCCTCGAAGGCATCAGCACAGGATTCGAGGCCCTGGACGATGTCCTTGAGCTTGATGATCGTGACCGGGTCCAGGCCCGAGTCGAACAGAGCCGTCAGAGTGCGGCGGTAGGCCAGGTCGCCCTCGTTCTCGAGGCGGTTGATCTCGATCCAGTAGTCGCGCAGGTCCACCGGCGACTTCAGCTTGTGCATGTTCTGCGCGGTCATCTCCGCGCAGTGCTTGATGACCTCGATCTGCGTGTTGAGCAGAGAGACCAGGGAAGAGGGGATGTCGGCAATGCCGTAGACGACGAGGAGATCGCCGGCTTCGTCGATGAAGTCGAGGCAGTCGTCGAGGTGGGACGCCAGCGACTGCAGGTCTTCGCGGTCGAAAGGCGTGATGAACGAGGAGTTGATGCGCTGGATGATTTCGTGGTTCAGTTCGTCACCGCGGTGCTCAACCTCGTGGAGCTGATCGCGCAGGGCGATGCGTTCCTCAGGGGAGGCAGCATAGATGTGCGTCAGGATCTCGACGGCCTGCTCAAGCTGGCGAGCCTGCGAGGTAAAGTCTTCAAAAAAGTCAGGGCCTTGGGTCTTGTTTCGGAATCCCATGGTGTATTCGGTCCTTCCAATGGTGAACGGCACTGTTGTGCTACCTGTAATCGTCCGTCATGGGGTGGGCAGACTTCAAGTTCAGATGCGCTTTTGTTACACCAATGATCGTGTTCTATCTCACGGGGTCGGCCGGGGCTTGATCTTCGGTCCTATGGACGAGGCCTGGGTGTGCTCGCGTGGACACGAAACGCCTTGTGGGTGGGCAGAAAGTCCCTGTCGGTCGGGCGGCCTGTGACTGGTTCGACTACGATTGTGGTGTGACCGGGACCAAGCGCCCGCAAGCGTGGGCATCGGTTCCGGCATGATTGATTCTGTCAATCGGGGACGCATATCGCGGCCTCGACAATTCAAAATGCCTCAGGAGGCAAAATGTCCGTGACCGAACAGGACGTTCGTGCGGCGGCTCCGGCCAACGCTCCCGAAGATGTCATCAAGTGGGTTGCTGAAATCGCTGCGCTGACCACCCCTGACGCCGTTGAGTTCTGCGACGGTTCCCAGGAAGAGTGGGATCGCCTGACCGCGCAGATGGTCGAGAGTGGCATGTTCACCAAGCTGAACGAGGAGAAGCGCCCCAACTCCTTCCTCGCTCGCTCCAAGCCGTCCGACGTTGCGCGTGTTGAGTCCCGTA
>ERZ773180.690-NODE-690-length-19289-cov-4.253041_pt1 | contig 19289 bp, 17 predicted proteins | sample MGYA00511080_ERZ773180 | MGnify/ENA primary metagenome ERZ773180 (study PRJEB29015, sample SAMEA2738175) | human oral metagenome | biome: human oral; feature: human-associated habitat; material: saliva | place: China | collected 2178 ...
CATCCCAGGACATATTATTCCTCCACGATAATTCATCTCTTCATCAACACAATCGAAAGTTGTCGCTGTCCCTAAATCAACAATAATAGCTGGTAAATAACCACTAACCTTTGCTCCAACTATATCAACAACCCTATCTGCTCCTAGCTTACTGCTGTAAGGTGCTGGAACTTTTATTCCTGTTTTAATACCAGCAGAAACTATAATCGGTTCTTTTTTGAAATATTTTTTACTTAACAACTCTAAAGCAAACATCATCTTTGGTACTGTTGTTGATGAGTCCCTGGGCGATCAGGTTCGCGTAACCGTTATCGCAACCGGCTTCAATGACTCTAACGTTCAGCAGCAGCTTCCAACTCTGAATACTCAGAGTACCACCCGTCCAAGCCGTCCTGCTCAGCCACAGCCAACTCGTCCTGTAGCTGCTCAGCCACAGCCTGCTCGCACCAACAACTCTTCTAATGAGAAAGAGTTTGATATTCCAGACTTCCTTAAGCGTAGCCGCATCTAAATATGTGCGCGCTGAATAGACAGTGCTTACACGGCGTGACCCTGCTCATGGATCCTGAGGTTCCATGCGGGGTCACGCTCGCATTTACTGAGCGTACTGGCGGTTTTTCAGAAGGGGAGTTTGCATCCCTCAATCTGGGCAGTAGGTGTGGAGACAATCTGCAACAGGTGCAAAAGAACCGCCAGCTGGTCTTAGAGGCTCTTGGAGCTGGCGAGCTTTTCTCGCAGCTCCTTATTCCTCATCAGGTACATGGAAGCAAGGTAGTTTGCCTGACTTCCAATACATCAGAGGCTTTTGAACTGGCTCAAGCTGAGGCAGAAGCTGGTGCAGACGCCATAGTATGTACGGTTCAAAATACGCCTGTGATGTTGGCGTTTGCCGATTGCGTTCCGGTAATTCTTGTAGCTCCCGGCGGATTTGCGGTGGCGCATTCTGGCTGGAAAGGCACAATTGCCCGCATTTCTGCGCGCGCAACCGAGGCGCTTTGCCAGGCAACTGGCGCCAAGCCTTCCGAGGTCAAAGCCTATATTGGTCCGCACATTGGCGGCGCTGATTACGAGGTTTCTCCGGAGCTCATTCAGATGTTCTCACAAGAGTTTGGTCCCGGCGTTGTAGACCGTGCATCTGGCGAGAGGTACTTAGATCTTGGATATGCCGTCAGAGCCGCACTGGTAGATGCTGGTGTACGCGCGTCTTCTATTGAAGAGGTTACTGACTCGACCGCCTCTACAACTGAGCGGTTCTTCTCGTACCGAGCAGAGCATGGCAAGTGCGGAAGACACGCGGCTGTTGCTTACATGGCGTCAAAGTAGGGTAGAAGACGTTTAGCGCTATCGGAGAAGGCGTTTAGGTCTACGACAAAAGTCGTTAAACGTTACGTAAGATGTTGATGTATTCACCGCAAGAGATGATGGCTATGACGTACGATTCAGACGAATATCTTGAGTTTATAAAGGCTCGTAGAGCTCAGATTGAGTCACTTGTGGCGGATGCTGCAAAAAAGTCCGGCAGAAGCGCCTCTGAGATCGAAATTGTAGCTGTCTCCAAAACCGTTCCTGTTGAGGCTGTCCTTGCAGCTTATAAGGCGGGCTATAGGGTTTTTGGCGAGAATCGTCCACAGGAGCTGACACATAAACTGACGTGTTTATCTGAGGCTCCTTTTGCGTCTGAGATATCTTTTGACATGATTGGTAATCTTCAGAAGAACAAGATTAACCAGGTAGTTGGTAAGGTTCGCTACATTCATTCAATTTCTTCCGAACATCTTGCAGAGGCGGTTTCAAAGCGTGCAGAAGCAAAGGACTCTCAGGAGTCTGTGCTACTTGAGGTAAACGTCTCCGCTGAAGCCTCAAAATCGGGTTTCTCGCCAGAAGAAGTGTCAGAGTCTATTCAAAAGATTGTTGATCTTCCTCACATTTCTGTTGTAGGTCTGATGACTATGGCACCAAAGGATGATCCAGAGCGCGCCAAGAGAACATTCTCAGGACTTCGAGAATTGCGTGATCGCTTGAGCCAACAAGTTGGTTTGAAGTTAGATGTTCTTTCTTGTGGCATGAGTGATGACTTTACGTATGCCATTGAAGAGGGTTCTACGACTATCCGTCTGGGTCGAGTATTGTTTGACCCAGCCTATACGTTGAGTGGGCACTAAAATAGTTGCAAGTTTTTGATACAGTAGTAAGAAGTTACGTGCGTTACAGAAAGGCACAATGATGAGCATTCTTGATACGCTAAGAGCAAAGCTTCGTGGTGGTCAGGACGATGAGTACTACGATGATGAGTATTATGGCGACGAAGGCTATGACGAGGTAGACGGAGCTTCTCCACGTTCGTACGATGATCGTGCACAGCAAGGCGCTTCCAACAGACTACTGGGCAATCCATCCAGACCAGAGGCAGAGAGCGTTTCTGTGTATACGCGCTCTGGCAAGCCAATCAGCACCAATCCAGCCGCTTCTTACAATCCTCAGCAGGATATGCGTTCGCGCGCTTCTGCGTATGCATCTCGTCAGGAGCCTGCCGGATACACTCCTTCTTACGAGCATACCGTGAGCCCAAATCTGCCAACTCCTGGTGATATTGGTCTTCGTCCTGTGAGCCGTACAAGCTATTCCGGACAGCTGCCACCATACGTTCTTCGTCCTGTTTCTTATGACGATGTTCAGTCGGTAGTTCGCCGTGTTCGTACTGGTCAGCCAGTTGTCCTTATCTTTAAAAACACCAACATTGAGGTTGCTAAGAGAATTTTGGACTTCAGTTTTGGCCTTTCTTATGGACTTGACGGCGCTGTTGAAGAAGTTGCTGACCGCGTTTTTGCCGTACTTCCTCATGGCATTTCTTTATCTCAGTCTGATCTGGATAAGCTTGCTGATGAGGGCGAGATTACCAGGTAACTGGAGGTTTTTGTGTTTTCGTATTATGTCTTGAACTCGCTCTATACTTTGTTGAGGATTTACAGCTTCTGCATTGTGGTATGGTGCCTGTCCTCTTGGATTACCGTTTCAAATGATTCGGTTAAGAACATTCTTGAGGCAATTGGCAAAATTGTTGAGCCATATCTCAGTGTGTTTAGGAACGTAATTCCTCCAATTTCTGGCGTTGATCTCTCACCGATTGTTGCACTTTTTGTGCTTAATCTTGTGGGACGTTTTGCCATTTCGACGCTGGGCCTTATACTAATATAGAAACTAGTTTGTCTTTGATTACAAACTGAGTAGTTATGATGTGTGGTACGTCTACTCGCAGACTGAAAGGGAACAAAGATGGCAATCACACCAGCAGACATCGAGCAGCAGACATTCTCTCCTGCTGAGACCGGCTACAATCCAGAGGAAGTTGACGCATTTCTTGAGCAGCTCTCTTCTGAGGTTGATGCAATGCTTCAAAAGATCGCTGACCTTAAGGGCCGTCTGACCAGCACTGAGCAGCAGCTCGCTGCAGCACAGGCTCAGGTTGCAAACCTTGAGGAGAACGCAAGCGTTCCTTCTGTTGAGGAGACAAACGCTGCTGCTATTGCTGCATCCGAGCACCAGATTTCTCAGGTCCTCATTGTTGCTCAGCAGAGCGCAGATAAACTTGTTGCAGACGCTCGTGCAAACGCTGAGCGTATCCGCAACGAGGCAGATCAGAAGGCTCGTGAGGTTATCCGTCAGGCTCTTGCAGAGAAGCAGACTGAGCTTGATGAGATTGATCGCCTCAAGCAGTCCCGTGAGGACTTCCGCGCTGAGTACCGTAAGCTCCTCCAGCACTTCCTTGATGATGCAGATTCTGTCTTCCCAGAGACCGTTCTTACCAACAATACTCCAACTGGTTCCCAGAATGCTGCACAGCCTGCAGCACAGCGGACTCAGGTTTCCGCACCTGCACCTGCAGCTGGTGACTTCAACGATCTTGACTAAGTTATAGTCATTTCATTTGAACTGATAAGCGTCCAGCTTTGCTGGGCGCTTTTTTGGTATAAGTCGTCTTAAGCAGTAACCTTATAACCCAGAGGTAAGCTCATGGTTAAACGCCTGCTTTTGTTCTATATGATGCACATCCTTTCTGTTTTCTCGCCCCTGATAGCGAGCAGGTATGCCTTGGCTACGCGCAGCTTCTGCACTTGTGGTTGCGGTAAGCTCAGGGAGTCCTTGCCATACACGCTTTGGCATCCAATGAGCGCGCAAGTCGTATCCTCTTTCTGCAGGTCCGCGACCTTCTAGACCAACTCCTTCGTAGAAGCGCCTCCACATGGCTTGTACGTATTTCTCATCAGTTGCAAGGTCTGTTCTAGAGAGCAGCTCTTCTAAAGAAGCGTCATCAAGCTGAATGGTTCCAAAAGTTTTCATTTCTGGTGCATAAAAACTGACTATATGGTGAGCTGGATCAACAATAAAAAACCGTTCTGTACTCATTCGTTTGACAAAGTAATTGCAGGTTAGTGGTACTACGTTTGCATTAGGCTGAAACACAGACATAAAAGAGCCGTCTGACATGCGAGAAAATCGAACAAATTGACGTGTGTGCTCTCGCTCAGTTTCTACCTGCCTAGCCAGTGCATTAAACTCTGCCACGGTTGGGTCTGCAATATCTTCAAGAGCTCCTACACCATAGGAGAATGCAAGACGAATGTATCGATGCACAATCTCCGGCATAGTATGAGCATCTGAAGCACATGCCAAAACAATGCGACGTGTTATTTCTCTTGTGCCTACTCTCTTCTCTAGTCCAGTTAGAACTCGTCTAGCTAAGGCAACTACTGAGTCATCAGAGGGGTCTGGTCCACAGAGAACATGCTCCCCAAGACTAGGTTGACAAAAGCTTTCTCTAACAAGACGTACGTGTGCTGGGTTAGCATGCGAGAGATAAGTGAGTCCTACAGCACCTACAACGCCTTCTAAGCTTGGATTGCAGGAGATAACAACCTTCTGAGGCTTGGAGAGTCTTGTAAGCCTCTGAACAAGCGAGACAAGCTCTACACTTTGATCAGAAGAGCCTGAGTTGAGAGGACTCAATACGACGTCTTGTTTTGTTGTACGAACTTGCTTTGGCATCAGCAATTACCCTCTGTTTAATCAGTTCTTGGTCAAGTGGGGCTGAGGCATCTCTTACGCCACAGCAGGTGAGAAAATGGTGAGATCGTTTGAGCTGTATTCCCAGCCGTTTAAGATCATCAAAGGTGAGACGCGCCCGTTTTCTTGCGGCAATAATTCTTCGTGCACCGGTAGGGCCAATACCGGGCACTCGTAAAAGTATTTCTAGTGGTGCATCCATAATCTCTACAGGAAATTGATTAAGATGTGCCAGCGCCCATCCAAGCTTTGGATCAATTTCTAAATCAAGCCAAGGTGCTTCTGGAGAAACCAACTCATCAGGAGAAAATGCATAGTAGCGCATCAGCCAATCAGCCTGATAAAGACGATGTTCTCTACGCAGGGGAACAGGAGTGTCCAACTCAGGAAGGCGATGGTCTTCAATAACAGGAATATAGGCAGAAAAGAATACTCGTTTTAACTCAAATTGCTGGTACAGCGCTTGCGATAAGTGCAATATTTGATTGTCTGATTCTGGAGAAGCTCCAATGATGATTTGCGTTGATTGCCCAGCAGGCGAGAAGGACCTCTTGCCCGAAGATACTCTTGATGAGCACATAAACGTGTTCTTTAAACAGTTGGAACGTAGAGCTAAACCATCTTTTATGATTTTCTTCTGACTGGGAATAACAATGCCCTTAGATTTGCCAGCAGACTTCACAATGCCCTTTGATGCATTTTTAGCTTCAAGCAGTTGCCTTTCTTCAGAGACGCGTAGGCGGTGAATGAAAGACATGGGTTTAGTAACCGTTTCTGCATTTTTGTGAGGACAAAGTTTAGTAAGTGAGGTTGAGCTAGGTAATTCCAGATTGACGGAGAGTCTATCTGCTAAGCGGCCAATAGCATCAATAAGATCTGGATCTGTTCCGGGAATTACTTTTGCATGAACATAGCCGTTAAAGAGCAACTCATTCCTAAGGTAGGAGAGGCATTCAATCATGAGTTCTGTGGTGTGGTCTGGCGATCCTATAACACCTGAGGAAAGAAAGAGTCCCTCTATGTAATTTCTTTTATAGAAATCTACGGTGAGCTCTGCTAATTCTTGTGGTGTAAAGGTAGCCCGCTTGGTCTGTGCAGACGACCTATTGACGCAGTAAGCACAGTCATAGCAACAAGCATTAGAAAGCAAAACTTTTAGCAGCGTAATGCAGCGACCATCAGGGGTAAATGAGTGGCAACAGCCGGCCGCTGAGGCCATTCCTACCTTTCCTGCCTGCGGATCTCTGTCTACACCAGAAGAAGTGCACGCCGCGTCAAATTTGGCTGCATCTGCAAGTATGGTGAGTTTATCAAGAGTATCCATGGCAGCAACTTTCTACTTGAAAATAGAACGTCTGTTCGTATACTTAGACTATCACGAATGGGAAAGAAGTAAAGAAAAATCTAGAACAAACGTTTGTCATTTTAAAACCGCAGGAAGGATGTGAATGACGTGTGAAGGATGTATACTTTTCCCATCAGCAACTGCGGAAGGAATGGCCATGAGCATACAAAAAAACAGCTCTTCACCATGCCTTTCTCGCCCTGTGAATTTACAGATTCCCACATATGCCTTGCGTGCATTAGAAGTTCTTGAAGATGCCGGATTTGAGGCGTGGATTGTAGGCGGCTGGGTACGAGATGCCCTACGCGGCTCATTTGCCCATGATATTGACATCACAACATCGGCAACGTGGCAGCAGAGCAAAGCGGCTTTTGAGGCTGCAGACATTCCTGTGCATGAAACAGGTATTGCATATGGAACTGTTACTGCTGTTGTCGAGAAGCACCCTATTGAGGTCACAACGTATCGCTGTGACGGAGAATACTTGGACGGTCGTCGTCCTGATTCTGTGCAGTTTGTCTCTCGTATAGAGGAAGATCTTGCTCGTAGAGACTTCACTATTAATGCAATGGCATATCACCCAAAGAGGGGATTGCTTGATCTTTATGGCGGTCAAGAAGATTTATCTGCACGTGTAATTCGCGCTGTTGGGAAGCCTAAGGTTCGCTTTACTGAGGACGCGCTTCGCATGCTTCGGGCAATAAGGTTTGCATGCAGGCTCTCGTTTTCAATTGAGGAGAAGACACATCAGGCACTTACTGAGTGTGCGCCGCTACTCTCTCAGGTTGCATCTGAGCGTATTGGCTCGGAAGTAGCTCAAATTGTTGAGGCGGGCCATAGTGCCCATGCTATCAAGCTGGGATTTCCTGTTCTAGCGATAGCAATTCCAGAGCTCTTACCACTTCAAAACTTTGATCAAAGAAGTCCTTATCACGCCTATGACGTGCTGGAACATACAGCTCGAGTCTGCTCTGCAACAGAGGCTCTTACAGCAGGGTGTGCTACTCCCGCTCTTAGGTGGGCGGCGCTTCTACATGATATTGCAAAGCCAGAAATGTTTAGCGTTGACGCAGATGGAAGAGGCCATTTTTATGGTCATCCAGAAATGGGCGCGGTTGTGGCAAAGGCGTTACTTAAACGTTTAGCTTTATCACAACATTTGAGCAACGAAGTTTGTGCTCTTGTAGCATTACATGACTATGATGTGGACGTTACAACCTCGTCGCTTAGGCATATGGTTGCCCTGTTAGCCGAGACAAGTAAATCGGACGGCATTGCTCTTGCGTATGACCTTTTGACGTTGAAGCAGGCTGACGCCTTGGCAAAGGCAAATCCGTATCGCAGCTACGCAGTAACGCTTGAAGCTATGAGAGAGCTCCTCTTACACGAGGTAAAACAAGAAATTGCTCAGCATCCGCAAGAGCTGTGCGTTTCGGGCGCAGAAATTATGGAAGCACTTTCTCTTCAGCCAGGACCTGCTGTGGGCGTGTACCAACGTAAGCTCTTTGAGCTTTATTTAGCAGGTCAAGTGGAGAATAGGAAAGAAGACCTTCTCGCCATTCTTGCTCAGGGTAATTGGTAAAAATAATAAAGAGTGCCAGATTTAATCAATAAAAAAGTAAGGCCTTTGTATTTTTATAGGTTCGGTAAAACGGTATAGTAGGCATAAAAAATTATCAGAGAGGCGTCATTTTATATGACGGATAGTGTCGTATGGGGGAGTTCATGGGCGAGAAGCGCGATTATATTACGTTAGAAGTCATACACCATAATGCTTATGAACAACAGCCTGCAGAAGAACCTGAAGCTCCAGCGCCTTCCATTTCTCATATTCGTGCCGAAGCTCGTACTAAGAAAAGCGCAGCTACACGTAAGCGTATTATGCACGAGACAACTAAGCTCATGCTTGCTCGTGGAAATACCAACTTCAAAATGAGTGAGATTTCCGATAGAGCTCGTCTTTCAAAGGGTGCGCTATATTACTACTTTTCTGATAGAGAGGCCCTTTTGCAGGCAATCTTTGACGAGAGCGTTGATGAGCTTGCAAAAGATATTGCACATACCATTGGTAATAAGCCCGCCTCAAAAGAGACGCTTCATGCAATCATCGCTCAACTTGCTGCTCATATTTTGCCTGACTCACCTTTGGTTTTGGCTTTAATTAACAAGCTTGCAAGCTCTGAGCAGGCGCTTATTACCAACATTGAAGGACCGCTTTCTCGCGTGGTTGTTCTCCTTGCTAACCAGCTTGAGATGGGAAAATTGCAAGGCTTTATTCGCCAGGGTGTTGATTCAAGACTTGCTGCCTGTTCTATTACGGGTGCATTGGTTCTCTCGGCCATTGGCCTGATGGGAGAGCGCCACGGTGCGGAGGGTTCTGATGAGCTTGCACAGAATCTGCTAGATATGACACTTGCCGGCATTGGAATAGATGAGTAATCATACGAGTTTTTGCATAATGCCAGTTTAACTATGCAATTTAAAGAGCGCCCTTGTGGTGCTCTTTTTACAATTTTCTTGACTGATCCTGCTCAAAAGAGTTAACCATGGGTATAGTAATAGTGGTTGCGCGTAGAAGAACGCAAATATTCTGCATAAGCAGAGAAGCCATGCGTGAAAGGACAGTTCATGGCACACAAAAACTATCTGTTTACCTCGGAAAGTGTTACTGAGGGACACCCAGACAAGGTTTGTGATCAGATTTCTGACGCAATTCTTGATGCAATCCTGGCAAAAGAGGCGGAGCTTGAAGAGCGTGGATACGTTTCTCCAAGTGGTGTTCCAGCTTGCTTGGATAACGTTCGTTGTGCATGTGAGACCTTTGCTACTACAGGAACTATTGTGGTAGCAGGAGAAATTCGCACTCAATCCTACGTTGATGTCCAGGAGATTGTTCGCAATACTCTCAGAAACATTGGCTATGACCGCGCAAAATATGGTTTTGACTGCGAGACCTGCGGCGTTTTAAGCCTCATTCACGAGCAAAGCCCCGATATTGCTCAGGGCGTTGATCAGTCCTATGACACGCAGGCAGGACGCACTACCGATCCGCTTGATCTTATCGGCGCAGGCGATCAGGGCATGATGTTTGGCTTTGCATCTGATGAGACCGATGTTCTTATGCCAATGCCAGCTTACCTGGCACAGCGTCTGGCTCAGCGCCTTTCAGAGGTGCGTAAGTCTGGCGAGGTTGAGTACTTGCGTCCAGATGGCAAAACTCAGGTTACCGTTCGTTATGAGGACGAGAAGCCCGTTGAGGTCACAGCCATTGTTGTTTCCACGCAGCATGCTCCAGAGATTGAAGATATGTCTGTTATCAAACAGGACATGATTGACCACGTTATTGCACCTGTTATGAACGAGGTCAACATTGCTTGGGACAACGCTGACATTTACGTCAATCCAACTGGCCGTTTTGTTGTTGGTGGACCTATGGGAGACACTGGTCTGACCGGTAGAAAGATTATTGTGGACACCTACGGCGGTATGGGTCGTCATGGTGGTGGTGCTTTCTCCGGAAAGGACTGCACCAAGGTTGACCGTTCAGCAGCATATGCAGCTCGTTGGGTTGCAAAGAACGTTGTAGCAGCTGGTCTTGCCAAGAAATGCGAAGTTCAGCTTGCCTATGCCATTGGTGTTTCTCATCCACTGTCTATCATGGTTGATACTTTTGGCACTGCCATTGTTGACGATGCTGTTATTGAGCAGGCTATCGAGAAGGTCTTTGATCTTCGTCCTGGTGCCATTATCAGAGATCTTAAGCTGCGCCGTCCTATCTTCTCTAAGACAGCAGCATATGGTCACTTTGGTCGTAAAGACCCAGACTTCACCTGGGAAGCAACTGACCGTGTTCAGGAGCTTAAGGACGCAGTTTCCGCACTTCAGGCATAACGTTCTTACAAGGTAATCTTGTACAACCTCATAGAACCTTCTTCCAGCACCACCTCAAAACCTGGGGTGGTGTCTGTTATTTGCGTGATACCTCTGAAGGTTCCAGGTTTGTAGGTGCTGGTAACAGCGTTGGAGTAATCAACAACGTTGTTCAGAATAAGGACGTATTGTACGTTAAGGTCGCGTACCGTCTGAAGCACCTCAGGGTCGTTCGCAATGCGATTAAGGCGTTTACGAAGAATTGCGCTTGCGGGACGTTCTGAAGCGTCATAGCCGTTAGGGAAGCGCCAGAGCACATGTAAGTCGTTAGTGCCATACGCCCAGAGACTGCCATCTTGAGGTAGGTTTGCAATAACAGCACCTGCAGGAACGGTAAGCTCCACGCGACGTAAAAACTCCAATTCCTCCGATGTCAAAATGTAGTGATCGCCATAGGCCTTCTCGGAAGCCTGTTTAAAGGCAGTAGCGGCAGGAATTGGCTCTTCCGATTTAAGGTTTGGCATAGGAACCACATAGTTGAGCACAACCACACACGCAATAACTGCGCCAGCAATCAGAGGTTTAGCCCAAACAGTACAAAAGACGCAGGTCTGAGCTTTGGTCTGAGTCTGAATTTGGTGCTGAGTAGCTTTTTCTCTCCAGGAGGCAAACGTTTCCAGCGCAGCTTCGGCAAGAGTTGCCAGGCCAAGCGCTGCCAGCGGAATTGCCATAATGACGCAGCTTGCCGCAATGCGGAACGGATCGGTATACCAAAATCCCGAGAGATATCCCTTTAAGGGAACATCAAACGTAATAATAAAAATGCAGAGTATAGACAGGTACATAAAGGCAGATACCATCCATCGAGCCTGCTTGTGCTTAAACGTCCATACAGCGCCTACAAGCACGCAGATTGAAAGTATCGGTTGTGGAGAAACAAGCTCTCCACCTGCGTATGACTGTCCAATAAAGTCCATGCCAAGGGCGTGTAAAATAGCATCTTGCAGGCTAGAGTAGGCGCTCCACCAGAAATTGAGAGCCACGCCTCGAACAATCAAAACGTAGTAGAAAACAGACCAAATAACCAGCGCAAAGATAAAGAATGCGTATGCCAGCGTGACAGGCTTGATTTGTTTTCCAAAGAGAATAACTCTGCGTTTTGATTCTCCAATGCGCGCAAAACTCCAAGGCAAAAGCACAACAATTGACGAGAAAATCGTGGAAGGATGCAAGATAAAGAGGGTAATCAAGCCAAGAACAAATATGACAATAAGCCAGATAAGGTCGTGTTTTGGTGTATTTGAGCGAGTCATCTGCATAAAAATCCACCAAATAGAAGGCATTACACAGAAAGCTACGGTGTTAGGAAAGATTGGTCCGTAGATGAGAAGCGACCAAGGGAAAACAAAAAATGCTAGGCAAACAAAAGCTCCACTGATAAGCGCAATGCGATGTTTAGGAAGAACTTTTGCAATAAGTGAGCAGATTGAAAGTGGAAAGACAATTGCTGCACTGACAAAGTTGAGTGCATTACCTGCAATAGGAACGGTTGTAGAAACAAGCTGCGTTGTTAGTGCAACAATGATGTTCCAGCCTGAAGGATAAAATCCTGAAGTCCCCGGCTCCCAAGGTGTAATTGAAGCTTCTACGGTGCTGTAGAAGTCATAGTGAATTGATGAGTACTTTTGAGACTCAATCATTGCCTGTGTGACATCTAAGTGATGCACAATGTCCCAGCCCTGAACAAAGGAGCTGGCAGAGGGCAGGGTTGGTAAGAAGAGAAACCCTACGGTAAGAAGACCAATTGCAACGTACAGAAGAGGTATCCAGAAAGGGAGTTCTTCGCAGATGAATGCTGGTACAGGGCTAGTTGATTGCTTGCCAGCGCGTATTGCTTTGGATTTGTTGGGTTTCTCGCCTCTGTGATGTTCTTTGTGTTTGGGAGCAACATAAAAAACGTAGCCATTGACCAGAGCTGCGATAAGCAGCGGAACAAGAACCATTACGGCCAAGGGGATGGGGATGTTTAGTGCGCTAAAGATTTCTCCCTCAATAAAGTAGAGTGCGCAGCTTACTAAAGGAGCGGTAACAAGAGCCCAAGGCTTAGGCATACCGGAGGCGTGTAGCAAAATGACGCCTGGCACATAGAGCAGGGCAACAATTACAACAGCACTTTGGAAGAACTCAAGCCACATCCTGATCCAATCAAGGTGTTAGTAAAAATTCTTATACTTCTGGGTCACACGACTGGGCGTGACAGTTATTTCAAACAGACTGGTTTATTTTACGATAGAAGCAAAAGTGGTGTTGAGATAAACAAAAAAGGACTTCCGAAGAAATCCTTGAACATTTGGTAGCCCGTACCAGATTCGAACTGGTGATCTCCGCCTTGAGAGGGCGGCGTCCTGAACCGCTAGACGAACGGGCCATGTATGACTGGGAGGACATGGCTGGGATAGAGAGAGTCGAACTCCCGTTGACGGAACCAGAATCCGCTGTCCTACCACTAGACGATATCCCAAGATGTCATCCGTGCGCATCAGCGCGAGAAATAACTATAAAGGAGACTCGTCAGAGATGCAAGCAATAATTTCAAGAAATTCTGTTTGCAGCAAAAAATATTATACAAAACGCATCTCTAAGCGCAAGGAACGTCTCTCGTATTTGAGCTAAGCATACGTTCTGCATCAATAAGCGCCTGGTCAAGAGGGGCACAGCCGGTACAACTTGCGCATGCGGTAGGAGCGCTTGGAGTTGCGGCAAGACCACCTTTAGCTGTTTCTCTGAGAGAAACAGGGAGCGCGGCGCCAACTTCTGCCATAGCGTGTGCAACCTCATCAAACGGAATTGGGTTACCAACGCCCGCAAGTGCAAGCTGAGAAGAGCTTACGGCAGCAGCTACGCCAATAGCGTTTCTATCTTGGCAAGGATACTCAACCAGTCCTCTGACAGGGTCACAGACTAGTCCTAGAAGGTTAGAGATGGCAATAGAAGCAGCGTCCAAGCACTGCTGAGGAGTGCCGCCTAGAAGCTCAGTCAGAGCAGACGCACTCATGGCGGCAGCAGAGCCGACCTCTGCCTGACAGCCACCCTCAGCACCCGAGACACTTGCGTTGGTGGTTAAGATGGCACCAATAGCACTTGCGTTCCAAAGCGCAGAGATAACCTGCTCGTCGGTAGCACCAATCTCTTCCGCTACCGAGATAAGCGATCCCGGTACAACGCCAGAAGCGCCTGCAGTAGGAGCGGCTACGATAACACCCATGGTAGCTGAGCGCTCAAGCACGGCCATAGCATACGCAACGGCTCGTGTTTGCGTGGTGCCCATAAGCGCACTGGAGATTGCAGCTGGAGTATTTGCTACAGTCTTGGCCTGGCCGTTGAGCAGGCCACCAATAGACCGACGAGGCGTCTTGATAGTGTCGTGAACCTCATCGCGCATAATTTCTAGAACGTGAGCCATCTCGGCGTCTACGTCTGCGTCTGGTCGCAGGTCCTTCTCGCGCTTGCGCATTATCTGGCCAATGGAGTCTCCCGTCTTAGAGCATCTGGCGAGAAGATCTGCGCCGTTGTCAAACGCCCCCGAAAGCACGTCGTTTGTGACCTGAGGAGCGGCTCCTGGAATAGAAACCTGCGCGGCATATGAGACGTGAGGTGCCAGCTGGAAGAGATCCAGGACTTTCTGCTCAATGGGCTCGTCAATCTCAAAGACGGTGTGTGCAAAGCCGCCGCGCTCCGAGCGGAAGGTGCGCATAGTTGCAACATTGATGTTCTGCGTAGCCAAAATAGTAGTGAGAGCTGCAAGAACACCGGGTTTATCGCGATGTGAAACAAAAATAGTAGGCATATCGCCAGACATGCGAATGCGTACGCCGTTAACGCCAGAAATGCGAATGCGGCCGCCGCCAACGGACTCACCCATAACGGAAACGTGGACGTTATCTGCACCGTAGAGATGAATTTCTACGGTGTTTGGGTGCAGAGTCTCATCGTCGCCCTTTTCAATAACGCTGTAGTTGAGGCGTGCTTCTTCTGCCAGGGTAAGTGCTTCACGGACGCGCGTATCGTCTGGAGCAAGGCCTAAGATTCCTGCAATCAGAGCATAATCAGTGCCGTGACCAAGGTGGGTATGAGAGAAGGAGTTGTAGAGCCAAAACTCAACGCGCTCCAGCTGCTTTGGTGCAAGCGAGCGTGCAACCAAGGCAATGCGCAGGGCTCCTGCTGTGTGCGAGGAAGAAGGACCCACCATAATGGGGCCTAGGACCTCAAACGCAGACATAGAAATCATAGCTACTCCAAAACTAAACAAACGGTAACGATAAAAGAGCTGCAAAACCATCTGTTTTACAGCTCTTGTGTGGTTTTACTTTTGATACCCACTTATGTTTGGAAGAATACGCGGCAGGCGCGCATTCAGCGCATTATTTGCAAAGCTCCAGAGCGCGTTCAAGGCGAGCAAGGCAAACCTCACGGCCAAGAAGCTCCATAGACTCTCCAAGAGGAGGGGAGACCATGTTGCCGCACTCAGCAACGCGAATGGACTGGAAGACAACGCGCTTCTTGAGGTCAAGCTGCTCTGGGAGCACCTCAAGGGCAGCGTCAATTGCCGCGGCATTCCACTCGCTCTCAGAAACGCCCTCAAGAGCGGTCTTTGCAGCAGCAAGAACAGCTGCACTCTGAGCAGCGTCTTTGGTAAGACCCTTCTCAACACTCTTCTGATCAAAGGTGACGTTTGCGCCTTCATACAGGAAGCGGGACTTTTCAATGACGTCTGGGCTTACGGTGGTGCGAGGACGAAGAATCTCGGAGAGCAGGTCATACCAGCCTGGACGAGTTGCGTAAATCTCTTCTGCGTCAGTAGCACTACCCTGAACAGGCTCAAGACCAGCGCTCACAAGCTCTGGAATCAGAACTGTCTTTGCAAAGGTCTGGTTGTCCATATTGGCAAGATAGGTTGCATTAATCCAGTTCAGGCGCTCTGGATCGGACTTAGCAGGGTTCTTGGAAACGTGATCCAAAGAGAACTGAGACGCCAAAACGTCACGAGGAACAATGGTTGTCTCGCCATCAAGTGACCAGCCGAGAAGAGCCAGGTAGTTGACAAAGGCATCTGCAAGATAACCCTGGTCACGATACTCCTCAACAGAGGTTGCGCCATGGCGCTTGGAGAGCTTCTTGCCGTCAGGACCCAAAATCATGGAGATGTGTGCGAAGGTTGGAACGGGTGCGCCCAGAGCCTCGTACACCATAATCTGGCGAGGAGTGTTGGACAGGTGGTCATCGCCACGAATGATGTGGGTAATGCCCATACCAGCGTCATCAACAACGGTGGCAAAGTTATAGGTTGGGGTGCCGTCAGAGCGGAAGATGATAAAGTCATCAAGCTCGCGAGCATTAAAGGTTACGTCACCGTGAACAGCGTCGTGGACAATAACGTCGCCGCGGTCCAGAGGAACCTTGATGCGGATGGTATAAGGCTCGCCAGCATCAATTCTGCGCTGCGCCTCTGCAGGATCAATGTTTCTGCAGGTACGCTGATAGCCCTGGAAGGGGTCATGGCGCTCCTCAGCAGCCTTCTTGTCTTCAGCAAGCTTCTCTGGTGTGCAGAAGCAAGGGTATGCCTTGCCCTCTGCCAGCAGTTTATTTGCTGCTTCACGATACAGGTCAAGACGCTCAGTCTGGCTATAAGGACCGCAATCGCCGCCCTTATCTGGACCCTCGTCCCAATCAAGACCAAGCCACTTCATGGCGCGCAGAATAATCTGAGTGTTCTCCTCAGTTGAGCGCGTAGGATCTGTGTCATCAATACGAAGAATAAACTTGCCACCGTTTGCACGAGCAAAAGCCCAGTTATAGATAGCAGTACGCGCACCTCCGATGTGCAGCTTACCTGTTGGGGATGGCGCAAAACGTACTCTAACCTGCTTCTCTGACAAAACTCCTCCTTGGCAGTTATTTTCTAGCGAGAAAATCTAGTTTGTGCACTCTTTAGTATAACGCTTGAACACAGGTAACCGACAACGTTGCCTAGTCTTCAAACATATTGTGGTCTGCAAACTCTGCTTGAACGGTACGAATCATAAGGTCTACGTCTTCAAGTCCCAGGTGACGTTCCTTCTCGTCTGCTGCAAGCGTATGCCTACGACGTGCCCAGTTCTCAAGTGCGGCAGGAGAAGACTCACGGGGAAGAGACCTAATTTCTGGGTCCAAGCGACGGCAGATATCTCGGGAGTCAATAACAATAATCTTGCCCGCTTTTCTGGCTTCTGCGTAACCGTCAATGTTGAACATGAACCAAGAATCTTCAAAGGCAGCGTTATGCGCCATAAAAGGAATCTTTTTCATAGTTGCCAGCAGGGCCTCTTGGGCTTTTTTATCGTCTCTAAATGATTTCTTGCCCTCAACATCTTTCCAGGTAATTTGGTGAATATCGGAAAGGGGGACACCTTTTTCTTTGTACATCTCTGGGATGCCAAAGTAAGCGGTGTGAGGCTCTACCGGAACGGTATTACGACCAAGATTCCAGAACTCAAAACCTACGTTAACAATGTAGCCCAGCTCAGGGAAGCGTGACGTAGTCTCAATATCAATGCCCAGCACCGTGCCAGAAACGCTCTTCTCGACATACGCAATTTGCAAGTCGTTAAGAAGCGGACCTGCGGTTTTATAGACAGCCTTAGGGCGACGACGCTGCATCTTTGCAACGGCTGCCGCAAGATCGTCGTTGGAAAGACCGCGAGAAAGGCCAACGCCTCGATGGTTTCTGAGCCTCTCCACGCCGTAGGTGTCGCAGAGCGAGCGCGTTCTATCAGCAAGTTGCTGAATGACAGAAAACTCTACAGGCTCTTGGCCAAGCGGTGCTTCCTTCCAGGCATCAAGCAGCGTTTTAATAGCGTCACAGTTTTTGTTAACCTCGCCGATGATGGACTGATCATCAACAAGAAGTCCAGGTATAACAAACGCATTTGCGTGCTCAATAGCTTGATTGATATCCATACACTCTCGCTTTGGTGGGTGAGAATTAGTTCAACATATAAGTATCTACCCTGAAGCGCGTATTCTTTGCGTCATTTTTTAGAAAGTGTGCGCCTCACTAAAAATGCGTGCTAGGCTGTTGAGTGCAACACAGTTCTATGAAAGGTTTTACGCATGTCTGATTTGAATGAGTCACTTGCTCTTTCTGAGGAGCTCCTTGCTTTTATTAAGCAGAGCCCTTCTATGTTTCATACCACACAAACCATCAAAGAGTACCTGTTAGAGAGCGGTTTTACTTATCTTTCCGAGGGTTCTTCTTGGGATGTTCAGCCAGGAGGCTCTTACTTTACCACGCGCAACAATTCTTCAATTGTTGCCTGGAAAGTTGGCGAGAAGTACCGTGAGCCCCAAACCTCAAACGCTAACGCTCCTTATCATTTCCAGCTTGCCGTTGCCCACGGCGATTCTCCAACCTACAAGGTAAAAGCTCAGCCAGAGCTTACCGGTGAGGGCAACTCGCTTCGTCTGAACACCGAGGCATATGGCGGCATGCTTGACCACACATGGTTTGACCGTCCTCTGGGTATTGCCGGTCGTGTGCTGGTCAAGGTAGGAAACAAGGTAGAGTCCAGGCTGGTCAACATTGAAGACGACGTTGTCATGATTCCAAGCTTGGCTATTCATCTTGAGCACAAAAATGGTCTCTCGCCAGAGTTTAATCGTGCTAAAGATTTGATGCCACTCTTTAGTGCTGGAGAGCTTAATCCTGGCGCCTTTAACGCCTTGGTTGCAGATGCGGCAGGCGTGTCTCAAGAGGACATTCTTTCTCGCGATTTGTTCCTAGTTGATCACACGGGTGGCCGCATTTGGGGTGCTAAGAAGGAGTTTGTTTCCGCTGGTCACCTGGATGACCTTCAGTGCGCCTTTGTAGCGCTTAAGGCCTTCCTTGCTTCCTCAAATGAGCAGGACATCTCTGTGTATACCTGCTTTGATAATGAAGAAGTTGGTTCAAATACCAAGCAGGGCGCTCAGTCCACATTTCTTAAAGACACTTTGCAACGCGTAAACGCCACGCTTGGCTTTACACAGGAAGATTACTACCGAGCGCTCTCGGCATCTTTGCTGGTAAGCTGCGACAATGCGCATGCGGTACACCCCAATTATCCCGAGAAGCACGATGCGGCTAACAAGCCGTATCTCAATGGCGGCATGGTTATCAAAGAGGCCGCACGTCAGTCGTACTGCACCGATGCGTTTAGCCGCGCCATTGTCGAGGCTATTTGGAAGCAGCAAAACATTCCTTACCAGGTCTTTGCTAACAGAAGCGATATGCCAGGTGGATCAACTCTGGGCAACCTCTCCAACATTCAGGCCAGCATGCATGCCGTTGACGTGGGCCTGCCACAGCTTGCTATGCACTCTGTGTACGAGACCGCGGGCACCAAAGACACGCTTTTAGGGTACCAGGCGCTCAGGGCGTTCTATGACACCTGCGTCTGCATCACCGATGCCGATTCGTTTGAGTTGAGGTAACACCTGGCGAGAAACCCCGTGTACTAGCTATACTTACGTACATCGCATACAACACATCACTTGAAGGAGTTCCATGTCAGAAAAACAGCTTACTGCTCATGATATGGAGCTCCTAACTTGTGCAGGAATTTACGTTGAACCTCAGGCACTGAATGGCCCTGCGTTGGTATTTCCTATCTCAGATGGAGAGGGTGGAGAAATACGTGTGTTGTGGCAGGGCGGCGCTTATGAAAGTGCAACGTACACAGATTCTAGAATGAACCAGCTGGTATTTCCTTATCTTGAGCTGTACGACTTGCTGTTTGAAGCTGCGTGTCCCGTGCATTCAGTTTTAATGTTGGGCGCTGGTGGTTGCTCGTATCCTCGATATTTAGTAGCTCATTATCCAGAGGTTTCTTGCGACGCACTGGAGCTTGACCCTAAAATTGCAGCTCTAGCTCATAGCTATTTCTTTGTGGATGAGGCTATTAGAGAGAGCAATGGTAGGCTTCAGGTACAGGTAACT
>ERZ773180.692-NODE-692-length-19227-cov-25.615794_pt1 | contig 19227 bp, 12 predicted proteins | sample MGYA00511080_ERZ773180 | MGnify/ENA primary metagenome ERZ773180 (study PRJEB29015, sample SAMEA2738175) | human oral metagenome | biome: human oral; feature: human-associated habitat; material: saliva | place: China | collected 2178 ...
AGGGATGGAGAATCATTCCGATAAAAATGGCGAAAACAGGTGCTCCCACAACAGGCAGAAATCCTCCTAAAACCCAAGAAATGATAGAAATGATCAGACAAACTGACAGTCCTGCCCAATTTTTTGATAGAAATGACATAAAAACCTCCGAAGATAAACGCTCCTTATTATAATCTTATTTGTCAGAAAAATAAAATAGAAAGTAGGAAACAGACCCAACCCTGGGTGCACACCACCTCAGCCTCCGCACCCGAACGCCCATGACCTCGCATTTCCGCCCTCCGCGTCCCAGTCCAGCAGTCCCTCCCGCATATCCCACCCCATTCCCTCCCTGTGCCCGTAATGTGGCGGGCAACTCATGCGACTCACGCGGGGTGTTAGACAGTACTACACTTAAAGCGGAAGTCACATCGCCGTCACTGAAGAAAAGAGTTTTTGTGCCCACCACGACCGTACACTTGACCGACCGCATCCCTCGCGTTTCTGCTGATGAGTTGCTGGCGGGTTTCCGCCCCTCTGAGCGTTTTGGCGAAGTGTCTTTTGATAGCTACATTCCTGATCCGAATCAGCCGTCGCAGGCTGAGGCTGTGCAGAAGCTGAAGGATTTTGGCGACAAGATTAATGGTGGCGGCGCTGGTGCCGGTTTCTTTGGTCGCCTGTTTGGTGGCAAGAAGAAGGATTCGACGAAGGCTGGCCTGTACCTTGACGGCGGTTTTGGTGTGGGTAAGACTCACCTGTTGGCGTCGCTGTGGCATTATGTGGATGGCCCGAAGGCGTTCGGTACTTTTGTGGAGTACACGAACCTGGTGGGTGCGTTGACGTTCCGTAAGACGGTTGAGGCGTTGAGCAGCTACAAGCTGGTGTGTATTGACGAGTTTGAGCTGGATGATCCGGGTGATACTGTGCTCATGTCTCGTCTGATGCGTGAGCTGGCGGATGCTGGCGTGAAGCTTGTGGCGACCTCGAACACGCTGCCTGGTGCGCTGGGTGAGGGCCGTTTCGCGGCTGAGGATTTTAAGCGTGAGATTCAGGTGCTTGCTTCGCAGTTTGAGGTGCACCGTGTGGATGGTGAGGATTTCCGTCACCGTGGCCTGCCTGCCGCACCGGAGCCTGTTGCTGATGATGCGTTTGATGCGAAGGTTGAGGAAGTGTTCGGCGGCCAGACTGTTGGTGTTGATAACTTCGCTGACCTGGTGGAGCATCTGGCGAAGGTGCACCCGTCGCGTTACCGTCAGCTGATTGATGGTCTGGATGGTATTGCGTGGCGTGATGTTCACCCGATTACTGAGCAGTCGGTGGCGCTGCGTTTTGTGGTGTTGGCTGACCGCCTGTATGACAAGGACCTGCCGATTGTTTCTTCGGGTGTGCCTTTTGACAAGGTGTTTACTGAGGAGATGCTGGCTGGTGGTTATCAGAAGAAGTATTTCCGTGCGGTGTCTCGTTTGACTGCGTTGGCTCGTGAGGGCATGCTCGGCGAATCTGAGTAGCCGCCGCCTGACGCTGCGAAACCGTGCAGCGTGAATGCGTGAACTGCGCCGAAAAGTTTTATATGCAAAAGGCCCCCGCCGGATGCTCCACGTGAGGATCCGGGCGGGGGTCTTTGTTTGTCTTGGCTAGTCTTCGTTATCAAGCTTGAAGCTCTGCAAGCCTAGCTGGGTGCTGTACACCAGTTCGTAATCGCAGAGTGTGTAGGAGTACACACCTGGTTCGACCTCTTCGAAGGGGAGGATGAGCTGCCCCTCCAGCATGAATGATTTCTGCCAGTTCTCGATGCGTTCCTTCTCCAGCTGGTCGAGTGCGGCGTCGAATCGGAGTATCCCACCCCTGACGCGGTGGTTGGGTGCATCTGAGTATTGGTAGGGGAGTCGAATCGATGAAGCTGCAAGTTGCATGCTCTGCCAGTAAGTCGGCGGGTCATCGGCTGAAGCATCAAAACGGAGAGATTCAGCCTCGTCTGTGCCGTTGATGGAAGGCAAGAGCCGGTAGTTTTTAATCGCGCTCTTGGGATTGCCCGGCTGGTTCCGTTCCACAACGATTGCGATAACTTCCAGGGATGCGTCGGTGTCGCGAACCTTTGCCTCGCCGATTTGTTCGTCAGAGAATCGCTGGTCGTTGGATTGGAGAAGACTCGTCATGCAACCCGCCATGGTGTACTCACCCTGAGGTGCGCAGAGCAGATAGCCTTTAGCTCGTCGCTCTGCGTGGTCTTGATTCTGCTGATAGTCCCGCTTGGCGCTTTCGTAGACTTCTGCCCAAGCACTAGGGATCTCGGCAGACACATTTTTCTGGTAGGTCTTCTGCACCAGAGGGCTAATGTCCGCAGGAATTCGAATAGGTTCACCGTTGAAGTGAGGGAGTAGCTGCGCGTAGCTGCTGAGCAGGATCATCGGCTCGTAGACTGCTTTGGATCCACGCGGAAAGTCGGGTGCCTCGACGTGCGATCCGAAAGTTTCAACTCCTCGCACGTAGCACACCGGTTTGCGGTATGCGGGGGTGCGTTCTGAGCTGCTGCGGCTATCGTGACGGTGCAGACGTCCCATGCGTTGAAGTACCAGGTCAACCGGCGCGAAGTCGGTAATCATTACATCAAAGTCCAGGTCAAGTGACTGCTCGATGACCTGCGTACCCACCACAATGAGGCGGTGCGGGCGCGAGGAATCCTCCCCGTCAGCTTCGCTGTAGTGCGCCTTCTTGCCGAGCTTTGAGACAAGGAGTTCTTCTTGTTCGGCGCGGTGCGTGGCGGTAAAGCGAGAGTGCGTGAGGACTACGTGCTCTTCACCGAACTGTTCACTCAGGAATGCGTGCATTTCCTGAGCTCGTCCAACGGTGTTGCAGATGACTGCGGCGCATCCGTGGTCATTGGCGAGCGGTTCGAGTACGTTCAGGACGCTTTCGGGGCTGTCGTCAATGAGCTTCAACTCGATTTCGGTTTGCTCTAGGGGTTGTTCAACCTTCCATTTCTTAGGTGTTCCGTTGTCTTCGGCGGTGAGCGTGTGGACGATGGGGTAATCCAGATTGAGGAAGGGTTCTTCGGACGCTTCCGGCTTAGGTGCTGCCTGAATACCTGCGCGTCGAGCTTTCATTTTCGCCATCAGGTCATTTTGTGATGGGGGAGCAGGAGCAGCTACTTTGTTCAGTTCTGCTCCAATCCGCAGACCCTTGGCATAGTGCTCCATGAGATTATCACGAGTAGCTGACGGCAGGGTTGCCGACATGAGAATGACGGGCGCATTCATCTGACCCAGCCAGTAGAGCGCAGTGGAAAGATACTTGCTCATGTATGCGTCGTAGGCGTGAACTTCATCAATGATGACGACCTTAGACGCAAGGCCAAGGTATCGGAGCATCACATGCCGTGCTTGCAGAGCGGTCATGAGAACCTGGTCGATGGTGCACACAACGAAGCTGGAGAGAAGTCCCTTCTTCGTACCGCTGAGCCAGCTGTGCCGCGCGAGAGACGTTCCAGGACGCAGCGTTTTTCGATTGTTTTCTCGCCCGGGGGTAGAGGATTCGTCGAAAATATCTGCTTTGGAGAGCGCCTCATAGGACTTGTTGAAACGGTTCTTGGAATGGCCCAGGAACATGGAGTGCGGCTCAATAGGTCCGCCGTGTTCTTGTACCACGTTATTTGTCTGGTATTCCACCCATTCGATAACACGGTCAAAGAGGGCGTTGGAGGTCGCCTGGGTCGGTGCCGCAAAGGCTACACCGGTGCGACCGGTTGCCTGAGCAAGGAACTCGGCAGCAATAAGACCGGCTTCGGTCTTACCTTGACCCATCGGCGCTTCGATGCACATCATGCCACCGCTTTGCATGGAGCGTGCCGCTTCGACTACGACTTCCTGCATGGGGCGTAGGGTGGGATTCTTCCACCCAAAACGGGATGCGTAGAGATCAGCTGCAGGGGTGTCAGGGTTGGTATCCAGCGCGGCGATCCAGCGTTGTTCAAGTCCGAGAGCTTGCCAGCCGATGCGTGCTCGCTGTTCCTGCTCGGCCGAGCCGAAGGTTCCCATAGGGAAGAAATCAGGGTTTGAAGCAATCCAGTCTGACATGATGACGAAGCCAGTAATGCAGAATTGCACGGAGACGGGGATAGTGCGTCCGTGCTGTGCTAGCTGCTGTAACGCCGAGGATGCACCGAAACGTTCCAGAGTGATGTTGTAGAGTTCCTGCCAGGTGGCATGCCATTTGGAGGAGAGGCGCTCTAAAATGACATTGCTCAATTCAGTGGATGCAGACATGTAGTCTGCGGGTGTGCCATGGTGCGCGCCAGAGATGCTTGCGAGAGTTTCAGCAACTTCACGCGATATGCCCTCAATGTTGCTGGTGAGCAGGTGAATGAGGATGCTCTGGCTGTACTTGCTGTGGGGGCATCGCAAGCTGCTAGTAGGCGTGACAAGGTCTTCGGGGAACTCAAAGTCCTGCTGCTCGATACGCTGACGGTACACGGCGAGGTTTTCATCGCGTCGCGCATCGAGCTGCCCGGAGAATTCGGGGGTTGCTTTGCCCATATCGTGGGTGGCGGTGAGCCAGCATACCAGCGCGCGCGTATCTTCCATTGAAAGGTGGAGGTGTTCACTGAATCGCTCCTGCAGACCGGGGGCGAGCCATGTATCCCAGAGTCGGGCGGCAACAGAACCAGCGTCGAGCATGTGCTGAACGAGGGAGAGGCCGCGGGTAGGGGAGTCCTTGTCTCCTGTTTTTGCCCAGAATGATGCCGTTTCAGGTGTTGAAAGATGCTCAGGGGCGGGTGCCATGATTCTCCTTAGACGGTAGACTAGTGCGTACCTCGCTGCGGTGCGAGGCGTATGTTCCCCGAAGCAGACGGGGATGAGCCAGTATTTATAAAATTGGTTGATGTGGTCCCTGCGCTAGCGGGGATTCTGCTTCCGTTGCTTCGGTTTTATTCTACACCTTAAAAATATTAAATGTATTAATAAATTGGTAGATTTACTTGACTTAGCCTTCTTGGTGCTCCTATAGTGGAACTATCAAGCCGCTGGAGGTCCACCAAGAACCCCCTGACAAGGCTAAATTAACGGTCCACTCCTATTGTGGACTAGAAACCATTTTTATGACTGCTCATTCGTCACACGACGATGAGCCGATTTCGATGATGAAAGGAGTGAGAATGGCTAGCTTGGAAGAACCCCGCTTCAATCTTGTTGATGAAGCGTGGATCCCGGTTCGACTGAAAACGGGCGAGGTTGCTGAGCTGTCACTCCAGGATTTCTTCAAACGGGTGTATGAGATTGACCGAATTCAAACGGATAATCCACTAACCGATGTTGCAATCTTGGGTGTTGTGCTCATTATCTTTGCGCGGGCCACTTTTCTTAGCGAAGGCGTTAAGACCTTTGGTGGTGCGGCTCCTTGGATTCGCCAGATGCGAGAGCCTGATGCTGACAATCTGGCGGCTGTTCTGGGATATCTTGAAATTTTCAAGGACCATTTCTGGCTGGTAGGCGGTGACCGCCCCTTTATGCAGGTGCATGATTTGCGCACGGCTAAGGGAGACACGAAACCTGTTAGCCGCTTGCTTTTGGACTCGGAGAGCGAGTACTTCTCGGTTCGCGCTGAAAAGACCTTGGACTCTCTGAGTTTTGCCGAGGCAGCACGATACCTGCTGACGATTCAAGCCTGGGACTATTCCGGTATTAAATCTGGCGCAGTGGGTGACCCCCGTGTTAAGGGCGGTAAGGGCTACCCTCTGGGTGTTGGTTGGTACGGCACCACCGGTAAGGTGATTGTTCACGGCGCCAACATCATGGAAACCCTGCTGTACAGCCTCGACTACGAGCAGCTGACTGATGATGAGTCGTTTGCGCTTGACCTCCCGGTATGGGAGCGCGCTGAGCCTGACACTGCAGCACCGCGTGCGTACACTGGTGGTCCTGCGGCTCAGTACAAGGATGAGCCGGTGCCCGCGAGTGGCATGTGCGAGATTTTGACCTGGCAGTCACGCCGTATCCGTCTGCATCATGACAGCGAGCGCGTAACTTCGGTCCTTGTTGCTAATGGTGATAAATGGTTTGACCGCAATACCTATACTGACCCGCTGACGGGTTATCGCTACAGCAAGAATCAGTCGTCGAAGACTGAACAGGTGTGGATGCCTCAGGCTCATTCGGCTGAACGCACCCTGTGGCGTGGTGCTGATGCTCTGCTGACTCGTCTCACCCCGGAATCTGAGAAGCAGAATAAGCCTGCTCCTGTGATTCGTCAGTTGGGTTCTGGAAGGTACTTCCCGACTGATGCGGAGGTGCAGGTTCAGCTGGTAGGCGTTGAGTACGGCAACCAGAGTGCCGTGATTGAGAACATTATTTCTGACTCGATGACCCTTGAGCTTTCTCTGCTGACTGATGAAGGCGTGAGTGCGTCCCAGATGGTGCGTGAAAATATTCAGGCAACCATGGACGCGGCAATTGCTCTGGGACAGTTTGCGGGTAATTTGTTGCGTGCTGCAGGTCGGGAATATGAATTCCGTGCAGATGCTACCGAAGCCGTACTTAACCGTATGGAGGAGTCTTTCCGCCTCTGGCTTGCAGGTCAGGGGGCAACAGATGACATCTCCGCTAGGAAGGAAGAATGGCAGCGTCTGGTGCGTACCGCTATCCAGCATGAAGCGAACATCCTTATTGATAGTGCAGCGCCCAAGGCTATGCTTGGTTTCTTTGGTAAGGATCTTTCGGGGAACGAAGTTCTTTACAGTGTTGCTCACGCAGAACGGCAGCTCCATGCGCGTCTGCGTAAGATCATCCCTTTGGCTTATCAAGCCTCTACCTCTCACTCACCTCAGGAGGACACTAATGAGTGACCGTACTGCGCAGAATGACCTGCAGCAGTTTATTGCTGCAAAGGTGATGCGCCTTTACCACCAGAAGAGTAGCGGTGTTTCGTCTGCTACTGCACAGCTGGCGAAGCTTCGCCGGGGAACGGGCGAACCGCCCTTGGCTCATCCTGAGCTTTGGGGATTCGTCTTGGAGAAGGAAGACGGTACTGAAGGTATCCCTGAAAAGTACCGAGGCAAGGGCGACCAACCGAGTAATGCGGAGAATGCCGCGTACACTGCTTTGACTCTTTTCGCGTTGCACCAGCAGGCGCAGAACCAGCCTATGCATGTTGCGGGTGTTTCTTTCGGCCAGGCAGTCGGTCGCTTGGTCAGCCAGACTACTTCTTCGATGAAGAAGCGTTTTGATTCTCTGCTGACTGCTCAGACGGAGAACGCTCGCCAGCATTACTTGCGTAGCCTGATTACTCTGCTCCGTTCCGAAGGTATTGCCTTTGACTACGGTCGATTTGCGGTGGATTACATGCATCTTCTGAACCCTACGACGCGTCAGAAGGTGCTGTACCGCTGGAACCGCGACTTCTCCTACGGACTCATCCCTGTTCGCGCTGCTGCGAACAAAACCACTAAGTAACTATCACTCCTGAAAGAAGGAAAAAATTATGACTACTTTCGTCGACATCCACGCCCTGCAGACCTTGCCCCCGTCGAACATTAACCGTGACGACACCGGCAGCCCCAAGTCCGCTTTCTTTGGCGGCGTTCAGCGTCAGCGCGTTTCCAGCCAGGCTTGGAAGTCCGTTATTCGCCGCGATTTTGAATCGCACCTTGACCGCTCGAAGCTGGGCGTACGTACCCGCCTGGTTGCTGACAAGGTAGTGGCACGTATCCTGGACCTTGCGCCTGAGTTCGATGCTGACCTAGCTGAAAAGGCTGTCGTTGAGGCGTTCAAGGCGGCAAAGATCAAGCTGGAGAAGCCGAAGAAGAAGGAAGACGAAGAAGCAGGCCGCGCTGTTTCTGGCTACCTGATTCTGTTGAGCAACCAGCAGATTGACAAGCTGGCACAGGCAATTATTGACGCTAACGGCGAGAAGCTCGTTGCGAAGGATGTTAAGGAAATCCTTGACACCAACCACAGCGTTGATATTGCTCTCTTCGGTCGTATGCTGGCAGAAGCAGCCGACTTCAACGTTGACGCAGCATGCCAGGTAGCACATGCCCTGAGCGTTCACGGTTCCGAACCCGATTTCGACTACTACACCGCAGTGGATGACGTTGTTCGTTCTTCCGATGACACGACCGGCGCGGGCATGATTGGCACCGTTGAGATGGCGGCAAGCACCTTCTACCGCTACGCCAACATCAATCTGGATGCACTGAACGCTAACCTGGGTGATACTTCTGCAAGCGTTGAAGCAACCCTGGCGTTTGTCCGTTCCTTCATCAACTCTATGCCTACTGGTAAGCAGAATTCTTTCGCTGCACGCACCCTGCCTGACGCGGTTATCGTAACCGTTCGCAACGACCGCCCCATCTCTTACGTGAACGCCTTCGAGAAGGCTATTACCGAGGTTGAGGGACGCCGCGTGGCTGCAGCTCGTGCGCTCGCATCTGAGGCTAAGAACATTGAAGAAGCGTACGGTTATGAGCCGGTCGCTTCGTATGTTCTGGCTTTGGGCGACCTCAAGGAAGAACTGGCTGGTCTTGGCGAACCTGTTTCTCTGAAAGGTCTGCTGGAGTCCCTGGAAGCTCAGCTGACTGCTCTCACCTCTCAGGAGTCCTAATGCCCACCCTGCTCTTGAAGATGAGCGGGCCGTTGCAGTCATGGGGCACTCAGAGCCGTTTCCGTCGCCGTGATGCCGGACATGAGCCGAGCAAATCTGGCGTGATTGGAATGGTCGCTGCAGCCTTGGGGCGCTCGCGTAACGAGCCGGTTGACGATTTGGTTTCGTTGAAGTTTGCGGTGCGTACGGATGCCTCGGGTACCCTGATTCGTGACTATCAGACCGCTAAGAATTGGGCTAAGAACCCGAATGGTGCGGCTTCTCTTTCGACTCGTATGTACCTTTCGGATGCTGTTTTTGTGGTGGCTCTGGAAGGTGAACGTGAACAGTTGGAGACTGTCGAGTCTGCACTGAAGAAGCCCGTATATCCTCTGTATCTTGGGCGGCGCGCATGCCCGGCTGGTTACGACCTTGTTTTGGGTATCCGTGAGGAGTCTGCTGAGGAGGCTCTGCGTTCGTTGGAGTGGCAGGTTCCTGAGTATCGTCGTAAGGATTTTCCGAGCCCGGTAGCGTTGCGCATCCTGCGTGATGCGTTGCCTGGTGAGCGCGGTGATTTGGTTCAGGATATTCCGGTGAGTTTCAGCTCGGAGCATCGTCAGTATGCTACGCGTGAGGTTGTGTCGGTTGAGCCTGTCCTCGTAAATGTCAAGGAAGATCAGCTTGCACAGAACATGGAGGAAGGGGCTTCTGCGAAGAGTTCTTCTACCCAGGATTCTGAGCCTGATTACATGAAGGCGGTGATGGAAGCATGACGTATTTTTCTCGTTTCATGATTAATCCGCAGCGTCGTGGCGCGTGGAAGTTGTTGCGTAGCCCGCAGGCGATGCATGCAGCTGTGATGGCGACTTTGCCGCCGGATACGGATTATTCTGAGAGCCGCATCCTGTGGCGTTTGGATGAGTCTAAACATGCTCCGGTTCTGTACATGTTGAGCCCTGAGAAGCCTGATTTTTCGGCTCTTGTGGAGCAGGCTGGCTGGCAGACTCGCCCTGGTGAGAGTGCTCATTATGGTCGTTTGCTGGCGAAGTTGGAGAACGGTCAGGAGTGGGCTTTCCGTCTTGCCGCAAACCCTGTGAAGCGTCACACGAATAAGCAGACGGGTAAGCGCGACACGTTCCCGCACGTGACGGCTGAGCAACAGCAGGCGTGGATTCGTGAGCGTGCTCCGCAATGGGGATTTGAAGTAATTCCCACGGTTGAGGGTCAGGATGTTGAGGAGTGCCCGATGGTTTCTTCTCGTCAGGACCTTGCGTTTGCCCGCCGTAACGCTGAGGGCAAGGTCGGTAAGGTGACTCATCGTAAGGCTCAGTTCGACGGCGTTCTTCGCATCACTGATGTTGAGCTATTCCGTAAGTCTCTGCTTTCCGGTATGGGCAGGGGCAAGGCGTACGGTATGGGCCTTCTGACGTTGGCGCCTCTGTCCCGCTAGGTAATGCGGGTGAAGGGCGGGGGACTGTTCTGTGTGATGGTGCCCCGCCCTTTCTTTATTCACTCATACTTTGTGCCGATGCTGGCACGCTGATGTTCATAGGAGAAGATCATGCAGGGGGCTATTCCTCCGAGCTCGTCTGAGCTGTTTCGTAGTTCTGACCGTTTGAGTTTTGTGTATGTGGAGCATGCGACGATTTCCCGTGCGGATAGTGCGGTGACGTTTGTGAAGGAAGAGGGCGTGGTTCATTGCCCTGCTGCGAGTTTGAGCGCTTTGCTGTTGGGGCCGGGTACTCGTATTACTCATCAGGCGATGGCTTTGTTGGGGGAGTGCGGTACTACGGTGGTGTGGGTTGGCGAGCAGGGTGTTCGTTATTATGCGAGCGGTAAGTCTGTGGCTCGTTCTTCGCGTCTGTTGATTGCTCAGGCGAAGTTGGTGTCGAATACGCGGAGCCGTTTGGCTGTGGCGCGCATGATGTATCAGTGGCGTTTTCCTGGTGAGGACACGAGCGAGCTGACGATGCAGCAGCTGCGTGGTAGGGAGGGCGCTAGGGTGCGTTCTGTGTATAGGCAGTGGTCTGAGCGGACTGGTGTTCCGTGGGAGCGCCGTGAGTATGATCCGAATAATTTTGGTGATGGGTCACCGATTAACCAGGCGTTGTCGGCTGCTCATGCCGCGTTGTATGGGATTGTTCATGCGGCGATTGTGTCTTTGGGGTGTGCGCCTGGGCTGGGTTTTGTGCATACGGGGCATGCTTCTTCTTTTGTATATGACGTGGCTGATTTGTATAAGGCGGAGGTTACGATTCCTGCTGCGTTTGAGGTGGTTGCTGGCTATACGGAGGGGATGGATATTGGGTCTGTGACGCGTAGGGCGGTGCGTGACCGTATTCGTTCTGAGAAGGTGATGGAGCGGGTTGTGCGGGATATTCAGCGGCTTCTGTTGTCTGAGGAGGTTCCTGAGGAGATGCTTGATAGTACTGAGATGCTTTTGTGGGATGAGTACACGGGAGGTACTACGGCACGTGTGAATTTCTCTGGAGACGAGTCATGATTGTGATTGTGTTGTCTGCTTGTCCGGTGAGTCTTCGTGGTGATTTGACGAAGTGGCTTTTGGAGATTAATCCTGGCGTGTTTGTGGGTCGTGTGAGTGCCAGGATTCGTGAGAAGTTGTGGGCGCGTGTGTTGGAGTCGGGTGGTACTGGTAGGGCGACGATGGTGTTTCCGGCGGATAATGAGCAGCGGCTTGAGTTTCGGGTGAATAATGCGGATTGGGAGCCTGTGGATTTTGAGGGTGTGAAGCTGATTTATCGCCCGGTGGTTCGTAAAACGGTGCCAAAATCTGGGTGGAGTAAGGCGAGTAAGTATCGCCGTGCTCGTCGTGGTTAGGAGCGGTTGTTTATCGTGTATTCTGGATGCAGGCTCTGGCTCCAAAGTGATTCTATTTTGCTGATGTAGGGGGTAAAGCCCCATGTCAGCAAGTGTGTTCCCCGCGCGAGCGGGGATGAGCCGATTCCTAGCAAATTCATTATTTGGGTTCCTTCGTGTTCCCCGCGCGAGCGGGGATGAGCCGTATCGGCAAGGGGGAAACCCCAAAAACAGCAAGTGTTCCCCGCGCGAGCGGGGATGAGCCGGGCAAGCCCTTGCGTGCGCGTGAGCGTATTGAGTGTTCCCCGCGCGAGCGGGGATGAGCCGAAGAACCGCAACCAGTACCCGCCGGAGTTTGAGTGTTCCCCGCGCGAGCGGGGATGAGCCTGGCGGCTTGGATGTGGAAGAACACCCCTGACCGTGTTCCCCGCGCGAGCGGGGATGAGCCATAGAGAACGGGAGCATGTACGGCTTAACGACGGTGTTCCCCGCGCGAGCGGGGATGAGCCGCAGCAGAGCGACGCGCCGGTTTCCGGTGATAGGTGTTCCCCGCGCGAGCGGGGATGAGCCGGTGCGGATGGTGTTTGGCGTGGTGAAATGGGGGTGTTCCCCGCGCGAGCGGGGATGAGCCGATTGGAGAAGCCTAAAAAAATGGCAATCGTAAGTGTTCCCCGCGCGAGCGGGGATGAGCCGACCCCCGGCGAACCGAGGGTCTTTCACTATGAGTGTTCCCCGCGCGAGCGGGGATGAGCCGACGCGTCCGTCCCGACTCGTCCACAAAGACACGTGTTCCCCGCGCGAGCGGGGATGAGCCGCACTGCTGTGCGAGGCGTCGTTCGGCTGGGCTGTGTTCCCCGCGCGAGCGGGGATGAGCCGAAGGGACCATAGATGAGCATCTCAGCCATCTCGTGTTCCCCGCGCGAGCGGGGATGAGCCGGCTCAGGCTCAGGGATAAATGGCTCAACGCTCGTGTTCCCCGCGCGAGCGGGGATGAGCCGCCAGCACGGCGTGCCAGCGGCGGCGCACTGCTGTGTTCCCCGCGCGAGCGGGGATGAGCCGGTGAGCTTTTCAGCGAGGAACGCGGGGATCCAGTGTTCCCCGCGCGAGCGGGGATGAGCCGGTGCGCCGAGTGAAGAATTAGCCGCTCACCGAGTGTTCCCCGCGCGAGCGGGGATGAGCCGGTCGGTATCCGCGTCTATCCCGACACATCACGGTGTTCCCCGCGCGAGCGGGGGTGAGCCGAACGCCCTGCACCGGAGACTTCCGGTGAGGAGGTGTTCCCCGCGCGAGCGGGGGTGAGCCGCTCATCAAAAATCTCATGCATGAGTTCGGGTCGTGTTCCCCGCGCGAGCGGGGGTGAGCCGACCTCGAATGATGGTGAGGCAAAAGCGCAAGGGTGTTCCCCGCGCGAGCGGGGGTGAGCCGGGCGTAGGGTCCTGGTGGAGCACAGTTTTTGAGTGTTCCCCGCGCGAGCGGGGGTGAGCCTGAGCGGGCTCGCATTGACCTGCCGCCCCTAGAGTGTTCCCCGCGCGAGCGGGGGTGAGCCGAGTACCGCCGCTTCGCTGAGGTTAGCGGCTCGGTGTTCCCCGCGCGAGCGGGGGTGAGCCGAAGTTCTTCGAGCTGGTGACTGAAGGCGGTATGTGTTCCCCGCGCGAGCGGGGGTGAGCCGCGACGGGTGAAGTCACGGCGCTACTGGAAATCGTGTTCCCCGCGCGAGCGGGGGTGAGCCGCTCTTGTAGACTAGAGCAATTGCAAAAGCAAGGTGTTCCCCGCGCGAGCGGGGGTGAGCCGGTGCGCATCCAGCGGTACGTGCCAGGAAGTACGTGTTCCCCGCGCGAGCGGGGGTGAGCCGCTCCGAAACCTAGCAGAGCCGGGCGAACCCATGTGTTCCCCGCGCGAGCGGGGGTGAGCCGACGCGCCGCGCTGGTAGTTCGGGAAAGTCACCGTGTTCCCCGCGCGAGCGGGGGTGAGCCGACCCCCGGCATCTACTGGGGGTCTTTTGCTATGTGTTCCCCGCGCGAGCGGGGGTGAGCCGCTGCTGGGCTTGTGGACTGCCGCGATGTCCACGTGTTCCCCGCGCGAGCGGGGGTGAGCCGTGAACGCCAAAGCGTGGTTAATCACACCCGCAGTGTTCCCCGCGCGAGCGGGGGTGAGCCGCGTTAGTGTCAGTCCCAACCAGTCCGTACCGCGTGTTCCCCGCGCGAGCGGGGGTGAGCCGTACGCCGTAGCATGGGGCGTGCTGAAATCCGGGTGTTCCCCGCGCGAGCGGGGGTGAGCCTACCGCCATTACGTGCGCACGTGCAAGCTAAATGTGTTCCCCGCGCGAGCGGGGGTGAGCCGCTATCCGTGGCAGCGAGAGTAAGCCGGAGCTCGTGTTCCCCGCGCGAGCGGGGGTGAGCCGATTACGGCGCGGTTCAGCACGCCCGGCGGCAAGTGTTCCCCGCGCGAGCGGGGGTGAGCCGCTACCGCTAAATACCTTGTTCATCGCACCACCGTGTTCCCCGCGCGAGCGGGGGTGAGCCGCGAGGGGGAAACATGCCAGCCGCAATAGCCGCGTGTTCCCCGCGCGAGCGGGGGTGAGCCGTAGACGGCGAACCCTACATCATCTCACTGTATGTGTTCCCCGCGCGAGCGGGGGTGAGCCGCGCACCCTGGCAGAGCTGATCCGCCTCACTGGGTGTTCCCCGCGCGAGCGGGGGTGAGCCGCCGCCGCCGGCATCTTCGTCGGAGAAATCCCCGTGTTCCCCGCGCGAGCGGGGGTGAGCCGGAGTAAAAATGCCTGATATCCCTGTGGCAGAAGTGTTCCCCGCGCGAGCGGGGGTGAGCCGGCTGGACTGGCCGATCTGGTCGCTAATGGCGTGTGTTCCCCGCGCGAGCGGGGGTGAGCCGAGGATGGCGCAGGAGAACTGGGCTACCCAGTTGTGTTCCCCGCGCGAGCGGGGGTGAGCCGCCGGTGAAGTGTACGTCCCCAAATACACCTGGGTGTTCCCCGCGCGAGCGGGGGTGAGCCGCCCGGCAATGCCAGCAATGAGGTTTTTAGCCGGTGTTCCCCGCGCGAGCGGGGGTGAGCCGGTGTGGATGGTGGTGTCTGAGGTTTTGTTGATGTGTTCCCCGCGCGAGCGGGGGTGAGCCGCCAGCTCTGGCACGACTCCAAATGTTGCAAGGGTGTTCCCCGCGCGAGCGGGGGTGAGCCGTATCAGCAAGGGGGAAACCCCAAAACAGCAAAGTGTTCCCCGCGCGAGCGGGGGTGAGCCGCGGTAAGGGAATGAATCTGAGCCTCAGTGTACGTGTTCCCCGCGCGAGCGGGGGTGAGCCGAAATGTAAAGGAGGCCCGCCATGAGCGACCTGGTGTTCCCCGCGCGAGCGGGGGTGAGCCGCCGTCGGTGTTAAGCTCAATACACCCGCCCTTGTGTTCCCCGCGCGAGCGGGGGTGAGCCGGGCATCCCCACCGACCCGGAGCCGTACATGCTGTGTTCCCCGCGCGAGCGGGGGTGAGCCTAAAGCCAGTAGAAAAGAACCATGCAAATGCCTGTGTTCCCCGCGCGAGCGGGGGTGAGCCGTCGGAATCCTGCAAGGCGCCAGCAAGAACCAGGTGTTCCCCGCGCGAGCGGGGGTGAGCCGGCTGTCACTTCACCCGTCGCCTTATCGACTAGGTGTTCCCCGCGCGAGCGGGGGTGAGCCTGGCATCTGGTAATCTGTCTAGGTTTCCCGTTCGTGTTCCCCGCGCGAGCGGGGGTGAGCCGGGTGTTCTGCTTGCCCTGAGAGCCAGCAGGAAGTGTTCCCCGCGCGAGCGGGGGTGAGCCGGGTTCGTCCTTGCCCACTGCGGCGGGCTCGCGGTGTTCCCCGCGCGAGCGGGGGTGAGCCGCATCGTTTCGATGGTCTGGTCCAATGCCAATCGTGTTCCCCGCGCGAGCGGGGGTGAGCCGAAAAAAAGGAAGCCGTCGAGGCGATTAAGGCAGTGTTCCCCGCGCGAGCGGGGGTGAGCCTGGGCACGCCGGGATAGGTGCTTGAGTAGTCGTGTGTTCCCCGCGCGAGCGGGGATGAGCCGTCGCCTTTGGCTACTGGGCGGAGGCGGGCTGTGTGTTCCCCGCGCGAGCGGGGGTGAGCCGATTAGGCGCGACGCCCTCAATGAGCACGCCTGGTGTTCCCCGCGCGAGCGGGGGTGAGCCGCGGGCGTTAGCCACCTGCATTTTATGAGCGAAGTGTTCCCCGCGCGAGCGGGGGTGAGCCGTCCTGTTCCCACACGCCATGCAAAGCGTCGATGTGTTCCCCGCGCGAGCGGGGGTGAGCCGGTGTACCAACTATATAGGAGACGACTATCAGCGTGTTCCCCGCGCGAGCGGGGGTGAGCCGTCGCGCCTACCATACGACGTACTGAAGGAAATGTGTTCCCCGCGCGAGCGGGGGTGAGCCGCATGGAGCTTGACGTGTCGATACCTACATAGAGTGTTCCCCGCGCGAGCGGGGGTGAGCCGTAATTATGCGCCCAATCACACGCAGTGCCACAGTGTTCCCCGCGCGAGCGGGGGTGAGCCTAATCAGCACCTATAGCAAATACACCGATAAGCAGTGTTCCCCGCGCGAGCGGGGGTGAGCCGGCAGGGCAGACTACCGAGATTGAGCTTGTACCGTGTTCCCCGCGCGAGCGGGGGTGAGCCGAGAAGGAACAATCGCGTTTTTAAACGCGGTAGGTGTTCCCCGCGCGAGCGGGGGTGAGCCGCTTACGCGGGGGTAGGCGGGTATCAATCTTTGGTGTTCCCCGCGCGAGCGGGGGTGAGCCGGTGTAGACCGGCGGCTAGACTCTAGGCAGCGTGTGTTCCCCGCGCGAGCGGGGGTGAGCCGCCGTAGAGGCGATTAAGGCACAGGTCGTCAATGTGTTCCCCGCGCGAGCGGGGGTGAGCCGCTGCCAGACCTAGACGAACCCGGCAAGCCAATGTGTTCCCCGCGCGAGCGGGGGTGAGCCGGTACTTCAACGCTCCTAAGAAGATTGAACGCTGTGTTCCCCGCGCGAGCGGGGGTGAGCCGCCTCGAAGTCCGCACTGTAGAGGTTGCGTGTCGTGTTCCCCGCGCGAGCGGGGGTGAGCCGTGTCCGCGGAAGCCCGCGATAACTGGATTATCGTGTTCCCCGCGCGAGCGGGGGTGAGCCGGGGCGAAAGCCCCGGCGACAATCTTTTGTTTAGTGTTCCCCGCGCGAGCGGGGATGAGCCGGTCTTCCAGATGCCGCAGTCTGTCTGCGACGGGTGTTCCCCGCGCGAGCGGGGATGAGCCGGACACAACATCATGTTTGAGGTCAAGGGTAGCGTGTTCCCCGCGCGAGCGGGGATGAGCCGCAGGAGCGAATCGGGGAATCCACCATAGGCCCGTGTTCCCCGCGCGAGCGGGGATGAGCCGAGATTACCGACCTTCTCAAAAATTCCACCCCCGTGTTCCCCGCGCGAGCGGGGATGAGCCGCGGGTGCAGCCACGGCAATTTTTCCCGAACCTGTGTTCCCCGCGCGAGCGGGGATGAGCCGGGGTAGGGTTCACGGAGTTCAAGGAAGGCGAGGTGTTCCCCGCGCGAGCGGGGATGAGCCGCGCCCATCTTCAGTGACCTGGTACACCATCGCGTGTTCCCCGCGCGAGCGGGGATGAGCCGAGCTTGACGATAGCGAGCGCGCCGCCGCGTCTGTGTTCCCCGCGCGAGCGGGGATGAGCCGAGTATGCAGCAAATTTACGAAGAAATCTTCGAGTGTTCCCCGCGCGAGCGGGGATGAGCCGGACATGACATGGACATCCCCGACAACGCCGACGTGTTCCCCGCGCGAGCGGGGATGAGCCGCACCTGCTTTGTCAGCGAGTAATCACCCTCATGTGTTCCCCGCGCGAGCGGGGATGAGCCGTGCAAGCCTTGATATTTTTTCTAGCCGGTTGTGTGTTCCCCGCGCGAGCGGGGATGAGCCGGGAGTGCCAAGACTGGAGACGCGCCGCGCTGCGTGTTCCCCGCGCGAGCGGGGATGAGCCGCAATGAATACGAGGGCGGGTAGGGCGTCCAGGGTGTTCCCCGCGCGAGCGGGGATGAGCCGCGCCGAAGCCGAGCTCGACGCACTGGCACTGGATGTTCCCCGCGCGAGCGGGGATGAGCCGGCGCAGCGACAGGGCGGCCTCGGAGCCTCCGTATGTTCCCCGCGCGAGCGGGGATGAGCCGAAAACCGCCGTGCACGCTTCGCAAATCGAGATGTGGTCCCCGCGCGAGCGGGGATGAGCCGCAGAACGCCGCCGGGGAATGGGAAACCATCAAGTGTTCCCCGCGCGAGCGGGGATGAGCCGCACTCGCTACGATAGACATATCAACTAAATAAGTGTTCCCCGCGCGAGCGGGGATGAGCCGACCGTGAACAGCGCCCGCAAGTTGGCGAAGGAGTGTTCCCCGCGCGAGCGGGGATGAGCCGGTGAACGCCAGCGCATGATTAATGACGCCGCAGTGTTCCCCGCGCGAGCGGGGATGAGCCGGCGCTTCTGACCCGTCGAAATCTACTGGCGGGGTGTTCCCCGCGCGAGCGGGGATGAGCCGCGGGGCAGTGGATGGTCACCGATGTTGCCATGGTGTTCCCCGCGCGAGCGGGGATGAGCCTGCGCTACGATATAGCCGGCAAGCAGTCAATCGGTGTTCCCCGCGCGAGCGGGGATGAGCCGCACAGTGTCCCTGGTGACTGGCGGAAGGATTCGTGTTCCCCGCGCGAGCGGGGATGAGCCGAGCCCCGTAACCTCTACTGCGAGGAATTCGAGGTGTTCCCCGCGCGAGCGGGGATGAGCCGATTCAGGAGTACCTGCAGCCGACACGCCGAACGTGTTCCCCGCGCGAGCGGGGATGAGCCTTGGCTGCTGAGATTCTCGCGCGGGCTGAATCAGTGTTCCCCGCGCGAGCGGGGATGAGCCGAACATCGCCGGCTGGCACATGATCACCAAGGAGTGTTCCCCGCGCGAGCGGGGATGAGCCGTTCCAGCTCTGGCACGAAATGGCGGGAAATATGTGTTCCCCGCGCGAGCGGGGATGAGCCGAACGTGCCCAGGAACGTGAGACTGTCTCTGACGTGTTCCCCGCGCGAGCGGGGATGAGCCGCTCCTGCTCCACCACAGCCACAGCATCCACCAGTGTTCCCCGCGCGAGCGGGGATGAGCCTGAATTGCAGGTAGACGCAGCAGGACGCGAATAGTGTTCCCCGCGCGAGCGGGGATGAGCCGCTGCACCCGCCCCGGTCAAGTCTGCTAAGGCGGTGTTCCCCGCGCGAGCGGGGATGAGCCGGTTGCCCACGCGTTTAAGGACCGCTGATGAAGGTGTTCCCCGCGCGAGCGGGGATGAGCCGGGCAGCTCGGCTCCCTTGTAACTCCGGGCCGTGTGTTCCCCGCGCGAGCGGGGATGAGCCGCCTGTACCGTAATAGTGTCACCAGCAGAATACGTGTTCCCCGCGCGAGCGGGGATGAGCCGCCGGAACAGCCTGAAGAGGATAAGCCGGAGGAGTGTTCCCCGTGCGAGCGGGGATGAGCCGCCGCCCTGCAAGCTGCACGCGAGTCAGTCCCCGTGTTCCCCGCGCGAGCGGGGATGAGCCGTGGACGGCGAAGTGGAGGCTGGGCAAAAAGCGGTGTTCCCCGCGCGAGCGGGGATGAGCCGATCATCAAGCATGCGGCGCCTCCTTTAATAAAGTGTTCCCCGCGCGAGCGGGGATGAGCCGCCCCGCCCTATCCCCGAAGGATTGGAGGTCATGTGTTCCCCGCGCGAGCGGGGATGAGCCGCCCCGCCCTATCCCCGAAGGATTGGAGGTCATGTGTTCCCCGCGCGAGCGGGGATGAGCCGCCCCGCCCTATCCCCGAAGGATTGGA